>Ga0256839_1000289_pt1 | contig 64555 bp, 107 predicted proteins | sample 354166metaG_FD_185968 | JGI IMG/M metagenome (GOLD analysis project Ga0256839, IMG submission 185968) | Hydrothermal vent microbial communities from Mid Atlantic Ridge, Atlantic Ocean - 354-166 | ecosystem: Environmental > Aquatic > Marine > Hydrothermal vents | place: Atlantic Ocean: Mid...
TTTCATACCCAGTGTTTGGTTCAAATTCTATTTCTTCAATAGCTAATATTTTTTCTTTCATGATGCACTCCATTTTTTAAACTCTGCGTGTGTTGGGACACTCAGCATTTCATTTTCTATGTATTTACGCAAATATGTTAGTGAAACGCCGAGTCTTGCTGCGGTTCTACTTCTGTTAAATCTGTTTTTCACTAACTCTAAATGAATATCATTTTTGTTGGTTAATTCTCTCATTTTATTTCTCCAAAATTATTTATCTGTATTTAAATGGTTCTGCCTTCACTCCTGCAAATTCACTAACACCCATCACCCATATATAACGGGAAAACGATTTTAAGTGAATTTTTTCAGCGTATTCCCTCGCAGCTTTTTCCGTTTTAAATGTTTCTGGTATTTCGTCCCTGCCGATTACAGGGATATAACCAGCATTTGTTTTTTTTCCCCAGGATTTTGTTGCTAAAATTTTGTTAAGCTCTTCTTTTTGATGTGCGTTCAATTCTTTCATTTTCATTCTCCGGTTGTTTACAAGTTGTATAGAATTATACTATAAAAAAATAAATAGTCAAGACTTTTTGTTTACTATTTTATATTAAAATCCTGCTCTCTCTGAAATTCTAACCCAACTATCTCTAATGCGCCCTTTTGACGCAGCAATTTTTGACGACAGTAAAATCTCATCCGGGTTAATATCTAAATAGTCAGCAATAAACAGCGCGTTCTCCTCATTTAATGCGCCTTTTTTTCTCATTATTGAAACCGCACTTCTTGTTACGCCGAGAATTTGCGCCGTTTTATAGTCGCTGCCAGTTTTATTTTTCATTAAATCCAGGTAAAAGGTGATCGTGTTCATGTTTCTATACAATAGTTAAACAAAAACTAAACTATAGACTTGTTAATGTATAAAACTACGTTATACTTCAATTCAACGTTAAACAACAAAACAACAGTCGAGAAAATGAGACAAACACTTGAATATTTCGGCATCGTTAAATCACAAAAACAAATAGATATGGAAAGCAGAATTATTTTTTTGAAATGCTCACAAATCAATAATTTAGTTTGCGCTCAATTAAGTGGCCGCATGAGCGAACGCATGAAAATGAAATTAGGGTAATAAAAATGGAATACAAAAACAGCATTCAAAAAATTGATGATGAATTTAAAAAAATGGATAGTGTCATTAACAAATTAAATTCGTTTATTGAAAACGAAACCACAAGAATTAAAAATGAAATGCTGGCTAGTAAAGCCAGGATGAAAAAATCAAATGAACAAAAGGAAGTGCTTTTAAGAAGATCAACTGATTTTAAAATAGTAAACAAAAAGTCTTGACTATTTATTTTTTTATAGTATAATTCTATACAACTTGTAAACAAATAGAGAAGCAAAATGACAATTACAAAAATATTCGAAGTTGACACTTATTATTCTTCTATCGAAGATCAATTAAAGCCAATTGTTGAAAAGGGAAGCGTGTTGATTCCGGTTTTCTCAACAGCAAAATACAACACAATAAAAGAGGATGGCCGTAGTTTTGGTTATCCAGGCGATTACGGAAAATTTGTAACACTGAAATATGAAGAATTTGTAGGTGTCATCGCTGATGATATTTTTGCTTTTTTAGAGTTAAACAAACAGAAAATAAAAGAAGCAAAAGCTTTAGATTTTGATTTTGAAGATCATTTTGATTTAGGCAATAGAGTTGAAAAACCGGATAATTACAAAGTGGTTGTTGATAAAAAAAATGATTGGATTGTTCAAGTCGGAGAAAGTTATATTTTCAGATCTATTTGCAAGTTGGAAGAAGAAGAATATTTTGCTGAAATTAACTTTGATACAGAAGAATTTTCTTCTTCAAATGAAGTTGTAGAAAAAATAATAGCGGCTCAGAAATTTAGAAACTCAATAATAAATGAAGCAAATAAAGCATTAATAGATGCAAAAGAGCTTATTAGTATTTTACAAAAAAGCATTACTGATGAGAATAATTGACAATAAATAATCAAGAAAAATAAATGCATTCTCAACATCTAACTGGCTCAGAAAAGCAAACGTTATGGGCTGATAAAATCAGAGCAGATAAATTTGCATTGATTGAAAAGGCCTATAACGAGAATCTTGACAATATTGATATGGATGCCTACTGGGGTAACGCAATGTCACTAGATGACAAACGCATCGGCCACGCCATTACCTTGCTCAAAAAACAGACATCAGCATCCTGGTGGATTGACAACCGCGATAGAAAAATAAGCAATATTTTGGTTGAATTGTTTATCCAGCAGCCAAAACAACCAAACAGAATAGATGATTGTCAGCTTGAAATACAGGCAGCGATTGAGGCCACTGTCAGACCAGAATCACCAGAAACAGAAACCGTTGCCGAAATCAGGCCGCTTTCTGACAGAATAACTGTTCATTTCCATGAGAAATTAGAAAAATTCAGACTGATTATGCGCAAACATGGGTTCACATGGTCAGAGTTTTATTGGGAAAGTCAACTCAACGCCAGAAATGGCAGCGTTCAGAATCGCGCAGCCGAAATTGGTCATACATTACTCGCTAACGGATTCATCATTCGTATTTACAATGAATCTATTCGTCAGGCAGCTATCAGTGGAACATATCAAGAAGAACAAACCCGCTGGATCAGTGTTTATACGACAGGCAGTAATAAGGGGAATATGTGCATCTCATGGAGCATAGACGAAGATTATTATCGCGCTGCAAAATCACTACCTACTGCAAAATATGTAAAACCTCATATCGCTGTTGATATTGAGCATTTTGAAGATATTCTCGATTTTGCTGAAATAAACGGATTTTCAATCAGCGATGCTGCACAGAACGCTATCGATGCTGCAAAACAAATCAAAGAAAAATCATTGGTTGTACATATAGAGCCTGTAGAGCCTGTAGAGACTGAACAGCGCATAAAGATGAGCGACAAACCTGAAAAATTAGCCGTTCCTGATGACGTTGATATTAATGATGAATTACTCGATGAATGAGTCTATTACAAAATTTAATGCGACAACGACGCTATTACCACATCAACAAGAGGCTGTTGCAAAACTGTTACCCACTCGTGTTGGCGCTTTATTTATGGACATGGGCACTGGAAAGAGCCGCACAGCTATTGAACTGGCACGCATTAGACAAGAAAAAATAGACCGTGTAATCTGGTTATGCCCGGTTTCGCTGAAACAAACCATCAGACATGAAATCATTACACATACAGATTGCAATGATGATGATATTGTCGTTTTCGATAACAAAACCAACACACGAAACATACGACAAGCAATCTGGTACATCATCGGCATAGAGTCTATCTCATCAAGCAGCCGCGTTGCATTGACAACGAATCATATTATTACCGAAAAATCTCTGGTCATTGTAGATGAATCGAGCTATATCAAAGGGCATCGATCCATGCGTACCCAGCGTATAACGCATTATGCTAAACGCGCTCGGTATCGAATGATTTTAACTGGGACACCCATCAGCCAGGGTGTCGTTGATCTCTACGCACAAATGCGGTTTTTGTCACCAAAAATATTAGGCTATCGGTCATTTTATTCATTTGCCAATAACCATTTGGAATACTCTGCACGTCATAAAGGGCTAATTGTAGATAGTCACAATACAGAATGGATAGCCGCCAAAATACACCCATACATTTACCAGGTCACTAAGGACGAATGCCTGAATCTGCCTGATAAACTCTATGAAAGTCGCTATTTTGAACTGAGCAGAGAGCAGCAAGACTACTATGATGAGATAAAAAAAGAACTGCTGCTAGAAATAGATATTGCAGACTTTACCAGCTATCTCATATTCCAGTTATTTACCGCATTGCAACAGATTAGCTGTGGATTTTTAAACCGAATCCGCACAGATTACGCTGGGAATACAACTATTGAATTGATTGAAATGCGCAATGAACGACTGGAAATACTAATGGAAACTATTGACAGTATTCCGGCAACAGAAAAAATAATCATCTGGGCAAAATATCGCTATGACATCCAGCAGATACACAAGACCTTGGTTGACGAATACGGCGAGGAATACTGCGCCCTGTTCTATGGCGATTTGAACGAAAAGCGCCGGGCGATTGAAATAGAAAATTTCCGACAATCGGCCAGATTCTTTATCGCCACACCCAGCTGCGGCGGATACGGATTGACACTCAACGAGGCGCGTACCGTTATTTTCTATAATAATGGATTCAAATATTCAGAACGCATCCAGGCAGAAGACCGCTGTCACCGCATTGGCCAAGAACATCGCGTAACCTACATTGATATATGGAGCGATGCAGGCATTGATGGGAAAATCGAGCTGGCACTTGATAGTAAAAGCGATGCGGTGAGAGCATTTAAAGAAGAAGTCGATAAAATCAAAGCCACAAATAAAGAAAATTTAAAAGAAATGATAAAAAAACTGTAAAAAAACTTGCAGATAAGGAAATAATTTCCTACAATAACCACAACGGATTAGGAAATAGCCCCTAGGATGGGAGGCAACAACCATTAACACAGATTAAGAGGTCATCAAAATGAACTACATAGAAGAACTGACAAAAATACATATTTCAATCATGCAATTCAGAAAAAAACTGGATGGCATAGATTCTGTTATAGAGCAGGAAGCTATGGAAATTTTAAAATAGGCAAACAAAGTTGTAGCGCCATGCCTCAAGTCACACGGTGAATATAATTATTTATTTCGTGCAGCTTGTGATAAATATCATGAGATATACAAGGATTTCTGTGACAGGATGGATGGCAATGGCGAATACACAGAGGATGAAACTGTCCATATTGAAACTTGTTTAGACAATATGGATGTTAGCGTGACCGTTGTTGAGCGAGGAATAGACTATGTCACTAGCGAAGACTGTCGTGGAAAATTCATTATGAGCGCGACAAGCAGAGATTTTAATCAAGATGCAAAATTATTGGATGTAACTCTAAATGAGGCATTTGAAATAATAAAATCTCATCGAGTTAGTGAGTTTAAAGTTATTCCTTATATGGCTAATGAATTTGCTGGTGATGAGTAATGACAAAATGCCGCAAGGACGCGGCAATCTATAAAAAGCTATGTCAAAAATATATATCAAAAAAAACGTCTTACAGGCCATGCAAAAACGCTTGGAATACATCTTTAACGAATTTGACAACATTTATGTTGCATTCTCAGGCGGAAAGGATTCCGGTTTACTGCTAAATCTCACGCTCAAATACATGCGTGAGAACAACATCTCCCGCAAAATCGGAGTGATGCACATGGACTACGAAGCTCAGTACACTGTCACAAACGAATACGTTGACCTTACCTTGTCATCAAATCATGATCTGATAGAGCCGTTTTGGCTATGCCTGCCTATGTCTGTGCCTTGTACCACATCCATGCATCAATCCGCATGGATACCCTGGAATCCAGAAGAAAAAGACATCTGGGTTAGAGACATGCCAAATCATGACTACGTGATAAACCTGGAAAATCATCATTTTGACTGGTACGAACAGGGCATGATTGATTACAACGTTCAAAACAAATTCTTAAAATGGTATCACCAGCGGCAAGGTGGCGGAAAGACCTGCTGTCTGGTCGGTATTCGTACCCAAGAGAGTTTGCACCGATTTACCGCTATCGTGAATAAGCAGGATATGCACGATGGCAAAATCTGGACAACCAATGCATGGAAAAACATGTGCGCGGCCTATCCACTCTACGACTGGGAAGTGGATGACATTTGGACAGCCAATGCCAAGTTTGGTTTTGACTATAACAAAATCTATGACTTGATGCACTATGCAGGCATAAAACCACATAATATGCGGGTGGCCAGTCCGTTTCTTGGAACCGCTCAAGAGTCATTAAACCAGTACCGGATTATTGAGCCAAAAACGTGGGGTAGACTCATTGGCCGTGTCAATGGCGCAAACTTCACCGCGATTTATGGTGGCACAAAAGCTATGGCTTTTAAAAAAATAACATTGCCAAAAGATCACACATGGAAAAGTTATCTTGAGTTCCTGTTGAACACACTGCCTGAAGACACTCGTAACAAATACCTGGAAAAATTTAATTCCAGCATTAAATACTGGACAGAAAAAGGTGGAGCAGTTGATGTTGAAACAGTCAAAGAACTTCGCGCGGTGAATGCTCAGTTAGAATACCTTGGTAAACCACAAAATAATCGAAACTATAAAACGGAAAAAGGATTTGTCCGGTTTAAAGAATACCCGGACGATATGGAAATAGATGATTTCCAGTCTGTTCCATCATACAAACGCATGTGCATCTGCATCATGAAAAACGATTATGCATGTCAATATATGGGATTCAAATTGACCAAGGCCGACATGCAACGGCGCAAAGCGGCCATTGCCAAATATAAAGACATATAGAGATGAACCATGATTAAACGTTTTGAGCAAGGCAATAAAAAAACAGATAACAAATTATACTGCTTGATCGGCAAACCGGCAATTGATCCTAAAATTCACAATGAACTGGGTGTTGCATTAACAGGTATAGATGATGATATATGGTATCTATGGCTGGATGAAATGGGAACATTATTTGGTTTCTGTCAGATGCGTATATTGAAAAATAAAAAAGCACATATCAGGTTCTTATATGCCGATAAATTGGGAATAAAAATACGTACAGAACTGATTGAATGGGCACTGACTGATGCCAGAAAAAATGACTGTACATTGATATATACAAATGACCGTGAAACCGCAGGGATTTGGAAATTATTTAACTTTAAAACAAGAGAGAAAAAGCGCGGTTCATTTGTGCGCTGGGAGAAAACACTATGACCAGTCCAGTCTATAACGTTAGGCCAGTACATTTGGAAAAAGTACGTGCCAATGCATATAACCCCAATGCAGTCGCACCACCAGAAATGAAACTGCTGGAAAAATCCATCTGGGAAGATGGCTATACTATGCCCATCGTCTGCTACTACATCGAAGATGTAGACATCTACGAGATTGTTGATGGTTTCCATCGCTATACCATCATGAAAACATGCAAGAAAATCCGTGACCGTGAAAATGGCATGTTGCCGGTTGTCGTGATAGATAAGGACATAAACAACCGCATGGCCAGCACCATCCGTCACAACCGAGCCAGAGGCACACACTCCATTGATCTAATGGTAAACATTGTGTCCGAACTCACTGAATCAGGCATGTCTGACGAATGGATATGCAAAAACATCGGCATGGATGCTGACGAAATACTCAGGTTAAAGCAAATCAGCGGCCTAGCTGCATTATTCAAAGATAACAGCTTTTCAAAAGCATGGGTAAAAAACACAGAAGAAGAGGATTTTTATAATGATTAATATAGCAGTAGGTAAGCCCTATCCATTGCCAATCAACGCCAGCACAGACGAAGGAGGAGCGGCAGTTCAATTTTTAACAAAGTCAGGCAATACCCTGCAAATCGTATTGCCTGGAATGAACAAATCTGAAGAACAGGCGTTGAAAAAAGGAAAAATGAAAGCCGGATTTCTCTATAAAAATGGCGACATGCTATGGCTATTTAGACTATACGACAGAAAAAACAAACCACTGCTCACTCTAGATGCTCCGTTTGATATAAGAATACTGCCGCTTGAACAGCAAGCGTTGCACTCTATTACTAACGATCAGCAGAGGCTTGTTATTGATGTTCATGGAATTGATGAAAACCGGATTGTGAGAACACTAAGAGCAATTACATTGCCCAATGAACTGACAATTTTATTTTTATCCTCTGTTCAAAAACAACTGACTAGCAACAAACATAATGTCGCTATGCCATTTTGGATAAAACAACATCCTGAATCATTAACAAAAAAGACAAAAATGTTCACGCTAGGTCTATGAAACCCGATTCAACAAAACACAACCCAGACCCAGAATATTTGCGTGAACTGGTAAAAAAAACAGGGCTTAGTCAACGCAAAATTGCCAGAATTATAGGTGTAAATGAGCGGTTATTTAGAATGTATCTGGCAAACAGGAGTGCAAGTACAGCACATGATGCGCCTTATACTGTGCAGTTTACATTAGAATGTTTATCAGATGAATCATAGACTAATCCAACAATTTAAGTTTATTTTAATCTACAAACAGTAACATTCAACAGTTTTTAACTAAATGCCTGTAACTGTTGAATTACATGGAAAAATGGAAAAAAGAGCTGATTAAATATCAGAATGATAATAATTTAAACAGGGAAGAAATTATTTATTTGATTAACAAAAACGGTGGTGAAATAGATAGGGCTGGATATAGCCACTGGATGAATGATGGAGAACGGCACAGGAGGCCATCTATCAAAAACTGTAAAGCAATTGAAAAACTTCTTTATCCTAATTTGTACTTTTACAGTGAAAATAAAAAGCCGCCAAAATGACGGCTCTCTACGGACAAACAAAATGAAGAAAATGCTTAGGGCACTTCCAATTTTTATATTAGTCGCTTGCTCGAATAATGTCAAAAATAATATTAAAGATGATTTTCAAATAACGCATTATTTAGAACTGAAAAAAAATAGAATCATTGCATACAACAAAAACAACATCACTATTATTCTAAATAAAAAAAACGAATCTCAGTATGTTGTTAATGCCGTCAACCATAAGCATTCGCCGTTATGTTTTTATATTTCAGTGAATGTAATCAATGCAGATTATATGCAAAGTGATAAATTTTTGTTCCAAGCAAACGAGATGGCTGAGGTTGGAAACATTGACATTCGCAATAGTAAATACAGCGCATTGTTCTCTGTTAATAAAATCAATAAATGCTAAAAGTAATATAAAATAGTAAATAAAAAAACTTGACTTTACTCCGCAGCGGTGTATAATATGACTTAACGGTTAAGCAATAACCGTTAGTTTTCAAGTTAATTTTTGAGGTGAAATTATGAAAGTTGAATTGTTAAGAGCAGAGTTATTAACCGCTGAAACAGTAAAGGCGTTTTACAAATGCGAAAAAGGAGAGTTCTCAATTGAATCTGACAATGAAGAACTGCAAGAATTTGTAGAGAGCGAACTGGTTGCTGGTGAATCGGAATGTACTGATTATGATTTTTATATCAATATTATGGATTCACGCACAGATATTGAAAACACAAGTTTAACAGTGAGCGAAGAATTTTTAAATTCACTATCTGTTACTGATGTGCAAATTTTTAAATATGAACACAGATTTTCAGCCAACTTTGCGTTGAACGATAGACTGTTAATTCAATTGGGTACAGACGGAAAGTGGTACATACCAGAATCATGCGAGCAATGCTGGAATCATAAAGGATGCCAGGATTTATTCTGTACAGCAGCCGCCACTATCGCTGAAGAAATTGCAGAGAAACTTGAGCTTCCTACAACTCTTGAAGAAATAGAAGAGCAATATACACCAGATTTTTATTAATATATATAAAAGCCCGGATTAAAAAATCCGGGCTTTGCTACCTGTACGGCAGTGAGTTAAATTTAGCACAGCGAGGTGATAAGTGCAATTCATACCAACAAACGATGTGTTTCATCATTTAACACACCTGTTATTGATTCATAAAGACCACGATTTGATAACCGATATGTTCAGTTCGCAAGGCATTGATGTAAGTCGCTCAAAAATCAAGGCGTGGTCAACAAAAACAGGTATCCAGCGTCCTGGGTATCGTGAAATGCCCAGGGAGGTGCTGGATACGTTTATTGATTAATGCTACAAACGAAAATTGGTGACATTTGATGACGAGTGAAGACGCAAAAAGAATTAGAGAAGAGTTTGGCATGACTCGCACTGCTTTTGCGCGTGATGTACTGAAAGTGCCTTACTCTACGGTGGAAAAGTGGGAAAGAGGGGATTGTGGCATTGGATCGTCTGGTGTATCGCTGTATCAAGCGGTCGTGTTTATAAAAAACCAAAAAAAGCTGGATGAGTGGTTGACAACACACCGCAGCGGTGTATAATAGAAATTAAGAAATCTTGAATGGCCCGGTTTCAGTTAATTTTTGAGGTGAAATTATGAAAGCAAAAAAGATGAAGCAAACTGTTTATGACAAAAAACAATTATTAATACTTTTAATCTGCATTTCAAGCGCAAATGCTAACGATAAGATTTTAATAAAAGCCCCTGGCTCATATTCATTTGGTGGGGTGAATGAATATATTTCCTACAGTCAGGTAATAGGAAACTGTTTTAAAAAAAATGGTATTGTTTTGATTGATTTTAAAAAAACAACTGAAATTGTAAACAATGCAAAAACTAATGTGATTAGTTGCAATTATATAGTACGCCAATATATTCAAAATGAGGATTAGATAATGACTGAAAATATAGAAAAATTATTAGAGGAAAAAGAAAATATTACCAATAAATTATCTGAAATTAATCAAAAAATATATGAAATATTGGTTAGAAACCCATAAATCTAACTATGGTATTGAGCCAGGGGTAATTGTTAGAACTAATGATGTAAAAAAAGCAATAATCGTTTCAGTTGAAGGTCGTGAACGTATTGGTAGTAAACCTTGGATTACTGTTAGAACTCAAAATAAAGACGGGAATTATAGTAAGCGTGTTACGAATCAATATTCTTATTGGGAATTACTAAATGATGACAATAATGAATAATTTAAAAATGCCAATTCAACCTGTTTATTTAGATAATAACGTAGTAATGAGGATTAAATAATGAGCAAAGATGAAAAAAGCAGTTATTACGATGCTGGAGGCATTGAAACACTGGATGTAATAAAGGCGAAATTAACGCCTGAACAATATCATGGGTATTTACTCGGCAATGCTATTAAATATCAGTTGAGAATGATGCACAAAACGACAGATAATCCTTTAAGAGACGCTGAAAAGGCATCTAATTATGCTGGTTGGTTACGAAATGAGTTGGCGTCATTAAATAACAATTAATAATTGCTATCAACACATAACACTAACATTTTGACTAAACACATATTATTTGTTAAATATGTTATATAATTATTAATATAGTTATATAACAGTTATTAATGAATAATGGCCTATTCGACAGATGACGATTTATTAGTATTCCGGCGAGATATTTTGGAGCTTGGCGTTGACTCATGGGATGATCAACATGACGAGGCCGAACTAATTATTAATCGTGATTTGCAGTCGGCTTGGTATGTTGAAATAGCAAAGGAAATTGGCGTTTCAAGCGCGTTTGATGCGTCATTATTAGATGCTTCTCAATTACTTAGATTGTCAGTTTATAAAACCCTTGAGTTAGCTTATCTCGTACTTGACCATGAGTATGAAAGCGATCCTTTTTTTAAAAATCGCGGCACGTTTAAAGAGCTTTACGATGAGGAGCTTCAAAAGCTGATTGTTTCAGGTGTTCGTTACGACTGGAACAAAGACGGCTCTTTTTCAAGTGTCGAATCATTAACGAAATCACCACGCAGACTAAGCAGAATATAATGCCTGAAACCGTTGAAGTGATTCGTAATTTTGATCTGGTTGAAGAAATTGGCGATGCCATTGACTCAATTGACTATGACGAATTAATGCTAAGAGGCATTCAGATTATTAAGGACAAGACGGAATCTGGTGTTGATTATCAAAACAGGCCATTCAGGAAATATTCTAAAGACTACGAAGAAACACGGTTACAAAAACAATTACCTATTAATAAAGTGGATTTGTTTTTCACGGGTAACATGATGTCAGCTATAACGGCTGATAGTGATAACGATGGAGCCGTTATTAAATTTTTAAATAAGCATGATAGCGGTAAAGCATTTTCACATATTAGAGGAAGTGGTAGTTTACCCGTTAGAGATTTTTTCTTTTTCGATGATGATGACATGGATGAATTGTTAGATATGGCAATGTCGTTTGTTGATGATGAATTATGATTGATTATTTAAGTGCCGAATTTTTAATTATTGAACGTCTGGAAAATACCATTTCCGGTATTAAAATTTTATCAACGGCTGAATTAGCCAGTGTTTCTGATCGTAGTCAAATAACGCCAGCAATTCATGTTATTTATGCAGGTGATAAGGTCGAATCCGAGGGTGGTCAGATGCGAAGCCATATTTTTATCAGGCAAAAATGGCTTGTTGTTTTAGCTGTGCGTGATATTAGAGACATTAGGAATGGCGCGACAAAAAACTCAATGGCTGGAGAAATATTGCTTCAAATGCATACATTTTTAGCAGGTTATCAATTATCAAAAGATCACGGTTTTTTAAGGCGCGAGCCTGGGCCATCACCAAGATATTTAAAAAATTTCGTGCGCTTTCCATTAATGTTTTCAACAAAAATCGAAATGAAAGGATTTTTAAATTAATTTTTTAACAATGTCATTTAATTGACTAAACTGAATGTCCTGTCGTGAGATAGCGCGTTCCCAATGACGGAGTATTTATTATGAGTTCTAACGAAAATTCACGCATTGATTATGAGTCTGGCGTGACACCTTATCCCATGTCTGCATTGACTGATTCAGGAGATCGAAAAACATTTAATTCAAGTGCAAGTTTATTTTCTGAGAGTTCTGGTAATTCGCCGGACGTTAGGCCAAATGGGTTATTAACGGGTGGGGCTGTTATCCAGGCTGTTTCTAATGCAGATGATTCAATTGATGTTGAGTCATTAACGTGTTATTTGGCTGGTGTTAAAACGTCTGTTTCGGCTGGCACTGATGTTTCAATATCTCGGGCTGGAACAAATGTTTCTAAAGTCAGCTCAATAACGATTAACAGTGCGGGAGCTATTGCTGTTGTTGCCGGTACTGTTGGCACGAATGCAACGTTTAGCGAAACTAGAGGAGCGGCAGGTGGTCCTCCTTATATTCCGGCTGGCAGTATTGAAATAGCACAAGTTAGAACCACTACAAGTTCAGCCGCACCCATTACGGCGGCTGAAATATTTGATGTGCCAGGAACTCATACCGAGCGATCTGATTTTCCTGTTTTTACCAAAGATAATACAGCCGGAACGGTTACATTCGATACAGCATTACCGGCTATTCATACGGGTGATGTGTCAAAGGCTGTTTATGCGAGCTATGCTGAGCCGGTTTTTACTGAACAACCGTTTGCCAATGATTTTGTTCCCGCCGAAACAACACATAGCACCAGTTCAACACAGGTTTATGGTGCAACGATAGGCTCCAGTTCTCAATCGTTGAATCAGGCGACATTCACGGCCATTTTGAACGATGGCATAACAGATTCAATTTTGAGTAAAGCGAATGAAACACTATGGTTCAGATATTATCAGGATAAATTCAAAACAGCTCATATTTTGACACAAGGGAAATTAGGTGTTTCAAGAACATTTGGCGCGGCAGACAATCCACAAGTGAGCTGTACTATTTCGCCTAGCGTTGCCAGCGTGAACAAAGCCTCGTAATGTACATTTACACACTAGGCGAAGGTGGCGTTTTTAAATCAGATAAGTTTTATGAAGATATTGATTTTTTAGAATGTATTTATGTGGGTGTCGGAACTATGAAAGAATTTGTAGGCGGCGAATGGGCTGAAGTACCCTTTTATTCAGAAGAAGAAAAATAAATGACATTTGATAAAAACGCATTTATGCGGCAAACATTTAAACCGCGAACCGAGTTGGTTGATGTTCCAGCATTAAAAGCTTGGTTTTCGTCTGAAAATGACGATGAAAAAACAGTGCCAAAATGGGAAGTGCGGGGGCAGACGGCCAGCGAAATTGCAAAATCATTTGATTCTGCAAGCAAGGTAAAAAATCTGGATGCGATTGTAAAAGCAATCAGCTCATCATCCATTCAAGTCGATGAGCTTAGAAAAGCAATTGGAATTTCTGATGATGTGCCAGAGGATATAATAAAACGGCTTGAGCAACTTGTCGCTTGTAGCGTTGACCCGGTTGTTGATATGCCGTTAGCGGTTAAATTAGCTGAAACATTCCCGATTGAGTTTTATCAGCTAACAAACAAAATTGTTGAATTAACCGGCATGGGAATGGATTTCCAAAAGCCCAAGCCCTCTGGAAAGATTGCAGCGTAAGAAATAAGATGGTTTTATGTGATGTCAGGGGCAAGTTTCTTTTCGAGACTTGCCCTTCTTTATTTCCAGAGGGCGAATTGATGGAGACGGAGGTTTTATTGTGGGAGATTTATTATCGAGACAAAAACGACAGGATAAACAATGGCTGATTTAGAACGTACTGTCGAGATTATTTTCAAATCAATTGACCAAACCGGGACCGGGTTAACGTCTGTTTCATCAAAATTAAATGATTTTGAACGCAGTGTCGGCAATATCTCCGCGCCATTGGCCAGCCTTGCAGGAGATATTGTTAAAACAGAAACGGCAATTTTATCACTTGCAGCAGCTTATGGTGGTTATGCGGTAACACAAGCAGCAAAGTTTGAAACTGCTCAGATTGATTTGCAAAAAGTTCTTGGTAATGGTGAATCAATTGATAATTATACGCAGACAGTCAAAAATTTGTCTGAAACGTATGGCATAACATCAACCAACATTCTTCAAGGGATTGCTAATTTCAAACAAGCTGGTTTTTCTGCAGATGAGGCGGCTAAATTACAAAAAAATGCTCTTGATTTAGTTATTTCTGGAGATTTGGAAGCCGGGCAAGCATCAGAGCAACTGGTTAGAATTTTAAAAGGGCAGAATGCAGCATTTAGTGATGCTTCGCGATTCATTGAGGCAATGAACAATGTATCAAATCAATACGGTACAAGTCTGGGCGAATTATCTAACGGCATGTCTGCAATTTCACCCATTCTCAAAACAATGGGTTTTTCGTTTGAGCAGGGCGTTGGCGCAATTACGCCCATTATTGAAAGTTTTGGCTCAGGTACAGAGGCCGCAAATGCTTTAAAAGTTGGATTGCTTCGGTTAATTGATGATTCAAAGCCGGTTCAGGATGCACTAAAAGCGATTGGTGTTTCTCAAAAAGATGCGAATGGCGAATTGAGATCAGCGCGAGAAATTTATCTTGATGTGGGTGAGGCATTCAAAGGACTGACAAAAGAACAAAAGGCTTTTTTCTCAGGACAACTTTTTGGTAAAGAACAATCCGTCCGATTGGTTTCGTTGTTCAATAATATGGATACGGCGGCCAGCGCAACCAGCGAGGCATTAAAACAAACGGGCAGTGTTGCTAATGAAGTTTCATTACGTTTGGATTCGGCTGAAAAGCAAGTTGATAAATTCAAAGTTACGTTTGAAAATTTGGCGATTGCGGTCGGTGGCCAGGTTTTAGATAATTTTAAAGGCATCGCGGGCGGTGCAACAGAAATTAATAAATCATTTGAGCAAGTGGTTAATAACGGTGGTTTGGCTCCGTTATTCAACGCATTAAAACCGCTATTGTCTGATTTTGAGGAAACATTAAGGGGCATTGCAAAAGCATTGCCGGATGCATTCAAAGGTGTTGATTTTGACTGGTTGATTGCTTCATTTAGAAATTTAGGCGGGGAAATTGGTGATATATTCGGCGGGTTAGATTTAACCGATGCGGATGATTTAGAAAAAGCTCTCCAGGGAATTATTGATTTTATTTCGTTATTGACGAATGCAACTGCTGGAGTTGTTCAAGGGTTTAGCCCGTTTATTGATGGCATCAAGGCGCTTTTGTCAAGCTTGGGCAATGGTGATTCTGAATTTGTTAGTTTTGTTGGAAATGTTTCAGGACTGGGCGCGGCGGTAAATCAAGTATTGCCGTTACTTAAATTTTTGGGCGATGCACTTGGCGCATTGGCTGACGTATTGATTGTTGTAACGGGGGCCAGAGCGTTTGGCAGTCTGTCGCCTGCTGTTTTAAGTGCCGCGAAAAGTTTTGGCGCATTTTTACCTGTTGCGGCGGCGGCGGTTTCTGCATTTAAAGCGATTCAGTTTGCAATTGATGAAAATGTTAAGGCTTATCAAGAGTATAAAGACCGAACGGATTTGTCAGGAACGATTGCAAATACTAATGAAAATCTCGAAAAACAACGAGCAAAATTAAAAGAAATTTCTGATGAAACCGGCGTTACTGTTACCAGTATTGATGAGCTAGAAAAGGCAATGAAAAGCGGCGCGATTGTTGCCGATGATTCGGCTCTTGGTTATTCGTCTGCCGGGGATGCTATTGATGAACTTGGCAATCAATCAGAAAAATTAGGTGATAGTACCGTTGATGCATCAAAAGCATTAAAACTACTGGGACTGAATGCAAATGGTGTTAAAGATGAAATAGCGGATGTTTCACAAGAAACATCAAGCGCGGCTGAATCAGAAGATGAATGGATAAAAACCATTGAAAATGGGCAAACTGTTTACACGCATAAAACACGAGCATTAGCAGAATCAAAAAGTACAATTCGAGATGTTGTTAAAGCAACAAATGAACTTTCTGAGGCTGAAAAAATAGCTGTTTCTCATGCTAATGACATGGAAAAAACGCTTGCAAAACTTGCGAGTAATGAAAAAATTAAAGCTATTGAATTTAGCGCAAAAATACAAGTTGCAAGTATTGAAGCTGATGCAAAAAAAGTTACTCAAGCGTTTAAATCAATAAGTGAGGAGATTGTTAGTACAAACTCTTTAATAGATAGTCTAACATCACAACTTGGTAATAATAATTTATCAACATTTGATAAATTTAAAATTGATGATCAGATTAATGCTGCAAATAAACGTGCAGATGAAATATTAAGACAGCAAGATCGGCTAAATGAAGCTGAAATTAGATTAAAAAATGCACGAGCAAAACAGATAGAAGATGGTGGTTCTGTTATTAAAGTTTATGCTGATAATCTGGCTCCAGAATTGCAAGCATTGCTTGAAAGTTTGGTTAATAATATACGCATTCAAGCAATAATAGAGGGTACAAATTTTATAACGGGATAGAGTTATGATGCTAAGCATTTATACGCCATATTTTGATCTCGATGGCGTTGTACAAACAGAATATGACATTGTTGATAGCACACTAGGAAATGAATCAAGACGAGGAAATAGAACAGCAACAATAGATGGCGGTGCTATTTATACAGATTTAGGTTTTTCAGAATCAGATAAAACGTTTTCTTTTTCACTAAAAAAAATTGATAAAAAACAAATTGCAAATTTAAAACGATTTTTGCGCGAATATAGAGAAGTTTTTTTAACAATATCTGGCGGTGTTTATAATGGTGTTATTGTTAATCTCAATACTAGCGTAATTCCAATAAAATTTGATTTTCTTGTAATAAAAAAAGTGGCTTAATGTGTCAATTGCTAGAATATTAAGCAATCAAGGAAATGGGCTTTATTCAATAGAGATTATTAAAAATAATGTTTATATAATTGCCAAGAAAAATAGACTTGAAATCACAAAATCTGAACTTTATCAAACGCAACTTATTTTAGAAAATAAGCTTGATAGTTTAAATTTATTGCTCAAAACAATAAATTCATTATTAAATCAGGCAATACTTACTGATATAGAAGATTTAATTAGTAAACGAGTTTCACAAAGAAATATCATTTTGAATGATATTGTTAATCAAAAAGAAAAATTAGAACGTCATTATTTTAGACAATCAGAAGTTGAGTCTGAGCTTAATCTCATCAATAATTACGAACAAGAAACAATATTGGCAGAAGCTTGGTGTGTAGACTACACACTTAACATGAGTGATTATGTTGAAGTTGCAAATATAAGAGATGAACCGAATGGTCCTATAAATTTATTACCCGTTTTTGATTCAAATATTGAAAATCTTAAAACAAAAATAACGAAAGCAGGAAGGTTATATAACTCACTCGGTAATCCAAAGAATTTGCCAAAAATATCTCAAGTTGAACATGTATTAAATTCTAAACCTTGGTCAATTTTGTACAACTTGATATTAATGCCGGTAGCACAGCGGTGGAGACCTATGTTCAGAATAGGAAAAATAACTTATTTTAACAGTCAAAAATCAAAATGTAACATAACATATCAAAATGAACCGCAATTTAGTAGTGTTTTGCCGTTTCCGAAGGGGTTTGATTTCGTAGGTGGTAATAGTAGATATAATATTCAAATAAATGTTGCAGAAACGAATGTTAAAATTGATTACATGGGATGTTCTGGTTCTGTTTTTTCAATTAATGACAGAGTAGTTGTTGAGTATAAAAAAAGAAATTTAGATGTGCCGGTTGTAATCGGTTTCGCAGACAATCCAAGAAGATGTAAGTCAATAATATTAGCGTACATTAAAAATAATAAACTTGTTTGGCAAGAAATAACAAAAATTGGTCAATTTTTACCTGGGACTGTTAGCCATGAATTAAATGAAACAAGCTCATCGATATTAAACAATACAGAAACACATTCAAAAAGAATGGGGTATTGTTATAGAATTTCAGTTAACGATGTAACAAAAAAAGAAATTATTGATGTTTATACATATAAAAAAGACAGTATTTTAAAAAATGGTATTGAATTAATTGGTCCATCATTTTTTAATAATTTAAAAATAAATATAGCATTTCCCGACGAACAACCTGAATTTAAAATAGCGTTTAATAATATCATTGGATTATTTTATGATGGTGAATTTGTATGGTCTGTTTGTTTTACTAATCATATAAGAAGGGAAAAACCTTACGCTAAAAAATACGAATTTTATAATACAGGAACATTACAGCAGGATTACTTGTGGTGGGGATTTGGTGAATATACAGGATTAAGATTATTAAAGTTTGATCCAGAAACATTAGAGCATCAGGGTAATTTTTTTGATGTTCCATTGGCTCCAATAATAAAAGCAGAATATGCAGGAAATTTGTCATCTGGAACATCATTAGGAATAAAATTTTTTTATTTTAATGACTATAATTTTGATTTCAATTTGGATTATAGTAAGCCCGGACAAAACGGCGGTCTTTTAACTAAAACGTCCGCAGCACATGGCGGTGCTAATTCTACTAAAGATGTAAGCAAGTTATTTGGATTTGATTATTCTAATGATTATTTATCAATGTGCTTTTCAACTCGACCGAGCAATGTTTTTGATCAGCCAACTTTGGCACTACATGAGATGGTTATTGATATTAAAGAACAAAAAGCTATTAGTCATAAATGGAAAATATCAAGTTCAATCTCACCATCAAATGATATATTTGGAAATTTTTTCCCATCAGAAAAATCAACTGATTCAAATAGCAGTGTTGGTGAGTTAACTATTGCCGGAATACTGTCAGCGATAGAGGAGCAAACTGATTTTATTTATATATGATAGATTTATCAAAATACACATGTGTAATAAATAATAAAATTTATATAGCGTATTTATCACATTTAGAAGATTACTCAGATTTCACTAAAATTGGATACACTGGTGAACAATCAAGAGGTGGAAACAATCTTAGATTATATTCATTTGATATTTTTTTAAGCGATGAATCTAAGGAATTAATTGTTGATAATTTGAAAGATTATGGAATATCAACAATGACAGCTATTGATGATAATACAATATTGTTAGCTACAGGCTCTATACCAAGCTCATTTTCTCCAATTTTGCAAATTATCAACGTAATCGATAAAACTGTAACAGTTTATCCATTAGATACTAGCGTACAAGAAATAATTGATTTATTATAAATTACTTTATGACAGCACATAAAGCTTGGCGTTTACGAATACAAGATGAAAATAACATATCATCTAAAAACACACCTGCATTATCTGAAATTAAAATGTTTCGCGCAGGAACGTCTATTAATGTTGCTACATCTTCATATAGTACATTTTACGCTAGTCATCAATCATTGCCAGTATCAAATGCATTTGATGGAAACGTCAATACATTCTGGTATGGCTCTGCGTTTCAACCAACACAAATAACAATCGGTATATTACTAACCGGCGCAAATGAGGATATTGATAGATATTCTCTTTCTTTATATAACTCAGCTAGTGGCAATTCTTATGCTCCAAAAGATTGGTTTTTAGAATGGTCTGACGATACAACAAATGGGTTTAATGGAACATGGACTGTTGTAGATACGCATACTAATGTTACAAACTGGACTGCTTACGAAGAAAGAACATTTACAATACCTGTTGTTTTTAATCCAGAACTTGCAGCTATTGAGCAAAGTAATGATGAATTTTATGCGTATAGTCCATTACCGCCAATTTTAGGAAATATCACATCCCAGGAATTTTATACTGATAATTTTTATGCTGCACCAAAAATTTTATCGCATACACATTGGCGAATACTTGTTACTGACGATAATGATGTAATTACTGCATTTAATTTTTGTATCGCAGAATTATTCTTTTATCAGGAAAACGATGAAATCGATTATGCGGAAGGAACAATATACGGAACACACTACCCAAATTTTTTTGGCAAACCAGTGGATCAAATATTTGATCGAAACATTGCGACAACAACATTATGGGGTAGCGACACAGGGTCTCCAAAAATTGTTACAAAGCAATTTACAAGTGGAAAGGCAATTACAACCATTGAAATGATAGCAACCGATAATGCTTCATGGTTAAAATTTATGCCTAAGAATTTTAGTATTGAATATGCAGATAGTGGCTCTGGTCCGTGGTCTGTATTATTAAATGTTACTGGAGAAACGAACTGGTTAGTTGGGGAAAAAAGAAAATGGACGGTTCTACAGCCAATTTTAGGATTAAACGCTACTGAGCAACAAACAGATAAGTCACTTTTTTTTGAATTTCCTGGATCACACAATGCTTGGAGAATACGGCCAATATCATTTAAACAAGGATTTAGTGCTGCAACAATACAGGAAGTTGAATTTATTCGTAAAATAGATAGTAGTGATATAACTGGGCCTGGATTTCTGCACTATTTTGGTACGATTGCAAATGCAGAAAATGCATTTGATGACAATATATCAACTATAGTTCAGTTAAATTTAGGCGATAAAATAGGATTACAAATAGGAAATAATGAATCTTATGAAGTCAGAGTAGTAACGATAACACCGGACTCATCTAGTTTTGTTATTGATAGCTTTGCTTTAGAATATTCTGATAACACGAACTCAAATATAACATCTGGAGATTGGGTTTTAGTTCGTGTTTTTGACAATCTTTCTGATAGCTGGCAAGCAGGTGTACAAAGAAAATTTGATTTAGAAGTACAAAATATCTATGGTGATTTTTTGTATTTCGAAAATCAAGACGTATTTTATAGTAAACAAAGTGTTTTTTTAACTGTAAAAGAAGATTCAAAAAATACAGTCTATGCAGTTTTGAAAGGCGCGACATTATCTGATTCAGATATAAAAATTTATCATTTTGAAGAGTTTAGAGATGAAAAATCAATTAGTACAATTAAAGTTAGCCTGGCTGTCGATTCTAAAACATTATTTAATTATTTAATTGACAGCGGAAAAATCAGTCTAGTTTTTAACGATTCTATACAATCTGTTGATTATGATATTAAAATTGTAGATTCTGGATTTGTTTATGCAACAAAAAAAATAATTGCAGGGCAAAATGTCAATGTAGTTGATATTGTAAATATATTTTCTATGTCATACTCGAATAAAAAACATGAGATACATTGCACTATTGATAGAAGATTAAATCCTGGTGATCGCGTAAGAATATTTGATGTTGATTACTCTATTAATAGCATTACATTGTATGGATTAAAAAAAATGAATCTAAGTTTGATAGAAATTTAGTGATATGACTATAGGATCCTTTGTAACGTCAGAAAACAATAATGATGTTTTTTATTCCAATGGCGGTATATTAAATACAAAAGAATTGTTTTCTGACGTTGTTTTTACACCTGTCGTAGCAGCAATAGAAAAAGCAACTGAATTGACATATCGTGTTTTTGTCACAGTATCAAGTAATTCTATTGCATTAACCAAATTAAAATCATCTCTTTTAACAGTAAAAATAAATGAGAATAGATTGATAACTATTGATGTTTATTTCCCTGTCACAAGAAAAATATTCGAAATTTTACGAATTGTAGAAAAAGAGAACGGAAATATTAATATAAACTATGAAAATTATTTTTCAATTTCAGGACTTACAAATATAATTTTCAATAGTTTTAGAGGGTCAAGAAATTGGTCTGGCAAGTTAACTGCTGAATTGCAATTGCATCAAAAACAAACAATACTAAATATTGAATTATTGCCAGCAAGTTTTAAAAGTAATTCGTTGTATAGAGGTTTTTTGGCTCCAAAAATTGAAACTGGTGACTATGTTTTTGAAAATGAAAAAAAATATATTGTTGAAAGAGTCACCCAATCAATTTCACCAGATATTTTTCAAATGTCATTAAAAATAAGTGACATTTAATTAGTATTCCTCCAGTTGCCATATTTTTTATAATCAAACAAATGAAGTGAATTGTTATCTACATGTTTTTCCCAATCTTTCCTGAATTTTATTGCGGTTTTAAACGCTAACGCGGCCAGATTCACGCTAAACTCTTCAATCCTTCCAAACGGAAAAGCTTGCGTGTGTTTTTTTCCTTTATAGTCAATCCAGCTGACTGCATAGACCAGGTAGGTTAGTCCCCTTTTTTTGTAATGCCGCTGTGTTTGGCAGACGCCTAGAACGCCAGTTGATCTATTGTTTTTTGCATGTTCAATCATCCTTTTTTTTGGCAAAACAAGCATCATTTGGTCGCGGTAATTTTGCGCTGCCTTTAACGCCTTTTTTTTGCTGCCCCATAATTTGTAAGAGAAATACCGGCTTTTTTCAGTGCCTTTTCTAACAATTCTGACTTGAAACCCGTTTTTGTCTGGCTGTGTGATGTTTTTTAATGATTGATTCATTAAATATCTAAATCCCCTGGGTCCAGGTTTGCATAGCGTTTTAATGTGTTCCATGAACTATGCAGTGTGACTTGTTGCACCTCGACAATACTTAATCCGCGTTCAAATAATCGGCTAGTGGCCTCGTGTCGTAAATCGTGCATCCTTAAATCTTTAATATTGAGTAGTCGGCATGCGTTTGTAAAATAAGTGCTGATGGTTCTGGCATTGTAAGGAAATATTTTTTTATCAATTTTAGGTTGTTTAATGACTATTTTATAAGCACTTTTTGACAATTTAAAGCGTTTTTTAATGCCTTTTTTCCTTGGGTCTTTCATGTTTTTTAACAGGCATGTTTTATTATCGTGGTTAATGTCGTTCCATTCAAGCCTCATAATTTCACTCTCGCGCCTGGCTGAATAAATGGCAAACCACATAATGTGCAGCATTGGAATTGTTTTTTGTGTGTCATAAAAATAGCGTGATAATTGCCAAAGCTCCTCTTTTGTCGGTCGTCTGTCTCGATGACTTGATTTTGCAATCAGCCCTTCTGTTCTTAGAATTTCTCGCGCTTTGTCGAAAATGGTTAAATCTACGCTAATATCTAAAATTCCTGACATGGTTTTAATCACGCCATTTAGCCAGATCAAATCATTGGTAGCTGTTTGCGGCTGGCACTCTGTATTTCTAATTCTGATGTGGCGTATTAAATCCCTCTCATTTAATTTGTTAACATCTATTTTTGCAATATCGCGGGTCATTAATTTATTAAGATCAAAGTTTTTTGATCGGCCGCTAGGCGAGAATTCTTTTAAATACGAAGCTATGACTTTTTTTATTGGCAAGTAGTCTTTTTTTTTGTAAATAGTTTGCTCTTGTAATTCAAGCTCGCGTCGAATCGCCCAGTCTTTTGCTAGTTTGCGCTTACTAAAACTTTTTTTCTCTCTGTGTACGATTTGACTGTGCTTTCTAATTTTTATTGATGCGTCATAAATAATGCTACCATCTGCCTTTAGTCTTTTTGTTATAGATGCCATGATTTTTCCTTATTATTTTTGTCCCCATGTAAATCATGGGGCCAGTATGGGTACTAATTGACAAATAATAAACAAAAATAAACATACAAACAACAGTAAAAGCATGAATAAAGTTAAAAGATTGTTTTCCGTAGCACCAATGCTCGATTGGACGGATTGCTTATAATTTTCAAATGGTTAGGCCATTCATGGGCCGTATATGGGGACATGTGCTATTCTTTTATTTATGCAATTGCCACCAAAAAATATTTTCAAAGGTAAAAAACTGACTCGGTATGAAAGACATTTGTTATTTTTTTTCAAAAAAAGTAGTGATGGCAAATGGTGTAAATCTGATGATGCTTTAAACGAAATAGAATATTTTTATAACAAGGCAAATTATTTTTACAAAATAGTTAACGATCTTTCTGAGCTGTTAGCAACTGAGAAAGAAAAAAATAATCATCTTGTTGATGTTATAAAGCAATTCGAGAAAATTAATTGTGAATAAATTTTTAATTTTTGTTTCATTGTTGCTTGGAGGGTGTGCCACATTTGATACGCCTGTAAAGCCGATAGCCCAAGACGAGACAGCCTGTGTGTATATCGCAAATCTTGGGGAGATTTTATCTACATACGCTGTTTACAATCGCCAGGCGGACTATGGCGGTACTATAGGATACCAAAACGCGGAGATTGGTGGAAATACAGAGATTAAAAATGAATTTATAGCATTGCAAGATCGTCTAGGCCAGCAAGCGGCAACAATCAACAATGTGGTTAAGTCAATTGTTGTCATGCATAACAAAAATTGTGAACAGTACAATACTGATCGTGCATGGGATTCAATGGATAAATTAATTAAAGGATTAGAAAAAGTTTATGGAAAAGTTTTTATTAAATACGGTGCGTCTGAAAATCGAGTGGCTCCCGTTGTTGTTGATTAATTGCTAGTATTTCTCTATTTATATCAACCATACTGGATTTTTTATTTTGCATTTTTAATTTCCTCATCTGTGTATTTCTCCGTGTTTTCACTGTTCCACAAGCGCATTTCATAGGCATCAGGATTTCCATTCATGTGCTCTGATTTGGAATATTTCTCCGCGTTTTTTATATTCCAACAGCGCATTTTATACTCAGTTGGATCAGCTTTTTGATGTTCTTCCTTGGAATATTTCTCCTCGTTTTTTATGTTCCACCAGCGCATATCATCCGCAGTTGGACCAGCTTTTTGATGTTCTTCCTTGGAATATTTCTCAGCGTTTTCTTCATTCCACCAGCGCATACCATACGCAGTTGGGACAGCCTTTTGATGTTCTTCCTTGGAATATTTCTCCTCGTTTTTTATGTTCCACCAGCGCATATCATCCGCAGTTGGACCAGCTTTTTGATGTTCTTCCTTGGAATATTTCTCCTCGTTTTCACTGTTCCACAAGCGCATTTCATCCGCAGTTGTATTAGTTTTTTTATGTTCTGATTTAGTCATTTTTTTCTCTCCGGTTGTTTCAATTTCTTATGAAATACATACAATTTATTTTCATAAATAACAAATTTCACTTTTTTTTCAAAAAATAGCTCGCCATCTTTTACGATGCTTATTTTTTCCCATTGATGAATTTGTTGCTTTGATACTCCTTCAAGCCTGGCAAATTCAATTTTGAATCTAAAGTGTTTTTTTATGTATTCACTGAGCTTTTCTATTTTCATTGTTAGTTATTTTATTCACAGTAATTCATTGTTTTTATAAATATTTACAACAATTTCGCGAGTTCTTAAATCAGCAACAGTGTATTTTTTAATTGCTTGTTTTCTACCTAACACGCTACCTGCGCCATGTGAACATGAGCAGAAAGATTCCTTATTTCCCTTACCTTTTACAATAAAAGACTTCGCAACCATCGAGCCTGGAATAATACCTAAATCAACACCAACAGCAGCTGGCATTATTGCGCCTTTGCTTGGTATTACGCTTCCAATAGCTGCACCTATGCCCCAGTGAACATCAGGCATTACTGCAATATGCTTATGAATAAAAGGAAGTTTCGACATATTCTCGAGCTGTAAGAGAGCGTTATCATCTATCTGGTCAGTCCAAACTTTGACTAGCATATCTTTTTTAATCATTTTCATTACTGGCATGTCATTCTCAGGCTGTTTACAAGCTGTATAGAATTTTAAACTAAAAAAACATTGTAGTCAACTACTTTTATTTACTTTTTGTATTTCATTCATAGTTATTTCTAATTTAACTAACGCTTTCACTGATGGTTTTATCGGTTCTGCAATTTCAGAATATCTGTATTGATTCAATTTTAGGTTTTCTGTTTTTTTTATGCACTCAAGGTTTTCAATAGCGCAGTTTTGTTTATCGCCGTCTTTGAATGTAATAATTGAGTCATCTGGGATAGGTCCATAATGACTTTCATAAACCAATCGGTGCTTGAGTTTAAATTTATTTTTGCCGGGTTCTGTTTTTATGTATACATAGCCCTCAGAATCTATGCGTTCAAAACCAACTGGTTTAACGTTTTTTGGAACATGACCTTTTTTAAAACTTGTCCTGTTTGCTCCAACATCCATTTTTTTGCCTTTGTTGTGAGGAAGGTGGTTTTTTTTAAAATAGCCTGTTCTTCCCGTTAGCCAGCTGTTTCGTTGACATAATCCAGCTATTGCGTTTTGTGTAAATTCAGTATTAAATTTTTTATTTAGTAGTTGTGTGAGTTCTTTTCGAGGCTTTTTACAATTTTCTTTAATCCAATTTAATTGTTCCTCTGTGTATTCGTTTTCTACGCCTTTCATTTTAGTATTTTTGGCAGTTCTTTTTGTTCTGGGATGTCGTGTATTTGCACTTGAGCGTCTAATACTAATTGAGCATTTGAAATAACCTGACGTGCAACATCTGTGATGTTTCTTGTTCTTATACTTTCCATTTCTAATTTATCCGGTGTTATTTTTTCATCACTCAATCGTTCAATTTGTGCAAATAAATGATTGTTTAAATCAGTCAGTGTGTTTTTCATGTTTTTTTACCTTATGCTGTGGATGTTTTTTAAATATGTCAAAAAAGTTTTTGCATTCTATTTTTTCGCATAGTTGCCTGGCAATAATAATTTGGCTTAATTTTTTTGTGTCCACTATTTCTGAATTTAGTTTGTCGATAAAAAATTTATAAATTTTCATTCTTGCTTCAACGACTAAATTATCATCCAGTTCAATTGCATAGAATTTGAATAAACAATCAGCAAATGCTTTTTCTTTGTCGTTATCATATTTTTCTAATAGTGCATTGTAAATTCTTTCTATAATAACAATCAACATTTCCCCGTTTCCGCATGAAGGCTCAAAAAATAAGGTATTTTCGTCTTTAAATACATTTTGATCTAGCATATCCAGCATTTCATTTGTTACCCAGCGCGGCGTAAATATTTGCGCTTCTTTTAGATTTTTCTTCATTTTATCCGTGCCTCATTCCACGCCTTTTTTCTAAATAATCGCCAAAATCATAAACATCAACTAGCCACGGTGATTTGTTGCTGTCAACTACTTTAAATATATTGAATGGAACATCGCCAGACGATGCTTTTCTGATTGTATATTCATCAGCCCAGCCTAGATATTTTTTAGCTATTGTTGTTAGTTGTGGGTATCTTGTTTGAAATTCATTTTTTAAATCATCGCCTGCTGACATGATTGCCTCTCTAGTAAATACGTTCAATTGCTGTTTTGTTTGATAGCTCTAATTTTGCTTTTAGAATAAATGCAAATTCAAACCATCCGCGCGGTTTATTTTTTGGTTTGTATATGTCTTTTTCCATTTTTAATTCCATTTTTATTATTTCGAGCAGTTCTTTATGTGTTTCCATCATCATTTTTGCTGTTTCAATGTTCATTTTTATTTGCCTAAAATGGTATGTCGTCATCAAAATGCTCGGGTGGCGTATTGTTTGAATCAACGCTGTTTTGTTGTTGGATTTGATCTGCTGATTGTTTGTTTGGTTCTTCATTTCGTCCACCTAGCATTTGCATTTGTTCAGCAATGATTTCAGTGGACCAACGATCTTGTCCTGATTGATCTTGCCATTTTCGTGTTTGTATTCTGCCCTCGATATAAACTTTACTGCCTTTTTTTAGATATTCGCCTGCAACTTCTGCAAGTTTTCTAAAAAAAACAATTCGATGCCATTCTGTTTTTTCTTTTTTTTCGCCAGATTGTTTGTCTTTCCATTTCGTTGTTGTTGCCAGTCTGATGTTGGTTATAGCATCGCCGCTTGGCATATAACGAACGTCTGGGTTATCACCTAAATTTCCTATTAACATCACTTTATTTAGCATTTCATTATCCACTTATTTTATTCTGCATTTTCAATTTCATCATCTGTGTATTTCTCCGCGTTTTTTATGTTCCACAAGCGCATTTCATCCGCAGTTGGATTAGTTTTTTTATGTTCTGATTTAGTCATTTTTGTTTCTCCCGGCTTATGCAGCCTTTTTAATTTCTATTTTGTTTTTAAGATCGTTGACAATATTGTTTGCTCGTTCAATAACTAAAGCTGCTCGTTTTTTTAATAATTTAATGTGGATGTCAACTGGATTAACTTCAACATGTACCAAACTATAATCATCAAATAAGGTATCGTTGTGGCTGAACCAGTGCCATTTTTTTGCGCCTGTAACAGCTATGCCGGTCATACATTGCCAATAGTAATTTGGGTATTCTTTTAACAGGTCATCTTGTGTTTGAATGTAATTCAAATTGAAAAAATGAACTTTTCTTGTTGGCCTTTTAACTTCTAATCCTTCTGATGGTAAAAACAAATCATCAAACAGCATGCCGTCAGGTGTGGCTCCAATGTTTTCTATTTTGAAAAATTGTTGATTTTCTAGTGTTAAATCAAATTCAACATTCAAATATTTTTCAGCCGCATTTACTGCATCATATTCTGTTAGTACGCCATTTTTCATTGCATCCGATTGGTAATTTTCTTCGTCTTCACCTTCTTTTGTGAAGTAAGCCTGTGCAATTTCCATTGCATACGATTCCATTCCTTTTGTTAATTGAAATGGTTTTTTGTGTTCAATGAGTTTTAAAATATCATCGCGCTGTTTGGCTGTGATTGTTTTGAACTGTTTTTTTAATGTCCGTATGTCGATAACACCTTTTTTCACTTCTTCATAAACATCTTGCCATTGCAGGAATGGCTCAAATTCTAACGGCTGTAATTCTTTTTCATATCCAGCCATAATTCTGTGCGCATTTGATGCGGTGACTAGAAATTTTCTTTCTTCGCTTAAATTATTCATCTGTCACACCATCTTCAACGACTTCCGAGGCTGTGCTTTCAATGATGGATAGATTCATAATGGATTCTATCTGTGATGGTTTTAATTCAGCTTTTTTACTAATTGACGCAATCAACTGAGAAACAGTAAATCTCTTTTTTTCGATAACTTGTTGCCATTGCGGTAACAATTCATTGAATCTGTCATCGCTCATAATCTCTTTTTTTGGCTCCGCGTTTTGTTGATTTATTGATTCGTATTTATTGCTGATTTCAACGGCTTCATTAATTGATGAGGAAACATCAATCGGCATTTTGCTAATAACATATTTAATCGCTTTGGCCCTCAGCATTTGCAGCAACCAATTTTTGTAGGGTGAAAAATCAGAATTTGCTCCTGGCGATCCTGCTATGATTTTGTATAGCATTCCAGCCTCGACATATTCTGTTGTTTCTAATTCTGTTTCAATTTCTTTAATTGAAACAATCATCCCAACCAGATTATCTTTTAACCATTTGTCGTTATAAAGTTCTCTGTCGATATTTGGCTGAAAATCAATTTTCACATTATGACCGTATCCCTCTATTGTGAAATGGTCAATGGTTGTTACCGGATCAGCCATAACGCTATAACCATCGCGTTTTGCCATCATTTGCCAACCTTTATATCCGATATCAAGCTGGGCTTTTCCTTTGTATGTGACAACATAGCCTTGGCCAGCTCTCAGTGGCAACCCTAAGCTTGCAGCTTCTAATGCACAATGTAAGAGGCTTTCAGGCTCTGCTTTTTTTAATTGATCGTTTGTTGCAAGCGCAATGGCAGCTTGCTTGAACGCCCCAATTTCTTTTTGTGTATTTAGTAGTGACAAGATAGTGTCTTTAATTGATGGAGATTCAATTAATTCCATCATTGTTTCTTGTCGTTTTTCTAATTGATTCATTTTAAATCCTCATCATCTTCATCTAAATATTCAGGTAATGGCCTACCTTCTGTTTTGAGTTTGTTTAAGCAATACTCCCTGTATTCCTGCTGGTCAAATTTATTTAATTGATCAAATGTTTCCTCTTTTAGCATTTTGTTTCTCCTATTTTTCGTTAATAATCAGTTCCTTTTCAATTTCTATTTTGTATTGATAATCATATCCATAGATATAACTATTAAAGCTAAATTTTGCCTTGTTTCCTTCTTTGCAGTCGTAACGACCTAATGCAAAAAGAAGGCAGTTAAAGAAGTATTTTATTTTCATCTATACCACCACCCATCAAGTCCTAAGTAGCTAAAAAAAAGTCCTAGTAAAAACATTAAGATGACAATTATTTTTTCCATCATGCGTATTCCTTGTGTTGCTGCATTGACGGCAACAAATCCTTTTCTATGGCCCTGAGCTGCTCAGAGCTTAGTAAATCTATAATGTCAGTTTCGCCATAGCATACTGACCAAATATCGACATCCTCATCAATGTTTTCTTGCCACAAGCCTCCCTTTTGCGCCTCAGTGATGCTGTAAGTCACATCAACATAAATGTCGTTTGTTTTGCCTTCAACTTCTATTGTTAGTGTGTAGCCTGTTTGCATAATATTTACCGTGCTGTTTCTTAATGTTGTATATATATTAGCATTGCTGATAAATAAAGTCAATAAAAAATATTAGCAGTTTTGATTTTTTTTATCGAAAGCACAAAAAAACCGCAATTAAGCGGTTTTATTCTTCGTTTTTGTGTGTTTTTTAAATTTCGCCGGCTTGCCAAACAACCTGGCCGATCACATCAATATTTTCTCTAAATTCTGTATCAGTGGCAATTTCTTCTGGAAATATAGTGTTGTCTGATTTCATGATAATACCACCATCAAATCTATTATATAGTCGTTTTATTTTCAGCTCTTTTTTGTATTTTATGCAATATATTTTGCCGTCATTTATTTCAATTTCTCCTTTGTTTATTAAAAGAAGTGCTCCGTCTTTAATGGTTTCTCTCATTGAATCGCCAGAAAATTCAATACAAACCAGATTTGATTTTTTAAACCCTTTCTTCTTTAACCAGTCTGATTTAAAAGCAAAACTCCCGGCTTTATTATTATTAATCACAATTTCTCCATTTTCTTTAGATAGTGAAATAACTACCCTGGGAACAATGGCATAGGCACCATTAGGTAAATATTCTGCATTGTCCCATTCAACTATACTTTGTGTTTTTAAATCATCCGTTGACATCTCTTTTATAGTTATTTTTCCTTTTATGTCTTTATTAATAAACGAATCTAATTCTGGCTTTATTTGGCCGGGATTACAGCCAAGGAATTTGGAAAATTTTAAAATTGTGCTGTCATTAAGTGCGACCTTGCCGTTTAAATATTGACTAATGGCCCCTTGTGTTTCAAATCCCAATTGTTCTGCGGCCCTTTCTTGTGTTAATTTTTTGCCTTTTTGCCTCCATTCTTGCTTTTTTTTATTCCATATTTTTTTGAGATTATCAGCATATTTTTTTTGCGCGATGGTTAGCGGTGTTCTCTGTATTTTCATAGTATAAATTATTAGCCAAACTATTAAAAGTCACAAATAGCACATGAAATTATTTTTGACATTTATTAATCAGCAGTGCTAATATAAAGTCATGAACTTAGAAGAATTTGTAAAAAAACATAAAACACAGAGCAATGCTGCTAAACAATTAGGTGTTAGCCAGGCAATGATTTCAAGCTGGTTGACTAACCGCTATGAGATAACAGCCAACACAGCATTGTTTTTAGAGGATCGTTCAAACGGTGAAATATCGCGGTTTGATTTGTTGCCCGATGTTTTTCAAATAAATTCAACAGTTGTTAATGAATAAACAAGTTGCTTTCCTCCGAAGCTACCACTCCCCCCGCCCAGAGCGGGGTTTTTTTTGATTAAAATTTGTAATTATTTACTTACGCTAAATAAATACTATTAGATTATTTTTAAAAATCACTTAAATGTTTACATTTTTTAATGATGACGAAGAAGCAAAACTAAATGGTTTACCGCTCATGGCTCAGATTATTTATATGAGAGGAATTAGGCGATTTATGGATGGTGAAAACGCCATAACAGGAATAAAACGAAAAATCAGTTACCAATCATTAATTGAGACGGTTTATGTTGAGCCGAAGCAGGGTAGAGCACATGAACCAAGGCCAACAATAAAAAAAATGAGAAATATTATAAAAATCCTTTCAGAACAAGGGCTTATACAGACAATTGAGAAAGATAGGCAACTTGTTTTTTTCTGCCCATTAGCAACAACGAATAATTACGTCCAAAAAAAAGAGGGCAGAGCAGGGGCAGAGCAGGGGCAGACCAAACATGGCAGGCTCAATGCCACGGATAACAAGGCTTTGACAGAAAAGCATGGCATAGGAATGGCAGACAACAGTCAGCCGAAGAAGGGCATACATCAGATAGTCAAATTATCAAATATTAAAAAAGAAAATTATAAAAGAAAAAGTGGCGAAGTTTCGGTCCCGGATTTTATCGACAAACAACTTTGGGAAGAATGGCTAAATTTTCGTAAAGAAAACAAACTAGCCAATACAGTCTATGAATTAAAAACACTCATTGAAAATTTGAAGGGTTGTGAGAATGAAAATATTTCTGCAAATGACGCAATCAAAATTGCATTACAACAAAAATGGAAATCAGTTAAGTCCGACTGGGTAATCAGCTACCAACGATCACAAAACAAACAGCACAGGGTAATAAATCATGGCATCACAAGAGAAGAACTCGAATCAACAGATTTCTTTTAATCGTAAAGTTAACAATCTTGCTGAATTGGTTGCAACGGTTGTGACGGTTATGAAAGCCGATTACATTTCTGAATTTAATCGACAATTCAAATCACCAGAGGATTTAAGAGACTTTAAAAATCGACTTTATACAAAAATCAGGAAATTTGATCATAAAGCGATTATTGATGGCTATGAAAGATATGCTGCTGAAAATCCTAATTTTATGCCTGGCGTACAAAAGCTTGTTTTTTATATGAAAATCGAAAACGATAAAATATTACGCAAACAACAAGAGCAACTGAAAGCGATTGAAAAAAAATCAGAGAAAAAAATAACACGTCATATCAATCTAGCAGAAATGCTGAAAAAAAAGCGTAAAAGCGATAGCTGGATGACAACAAAAGACATGGTTAGCGAATTAAATACCCTTATTTCAAAAAATATTGCACATGGAACGGCAAAAACAAAAAAGATTAGCGGTTAGTAGGGTTAGAAATTATCGTCGCTTAAATCGACTGTAATTAGATTAAATTAGCGCAATGACAAACCGAATTGAAAATATAGTTTTAAATGTTTTTGATGACGATTTTTTGTCACACGATGAATTAGTAAATATAACGGCACTTAATGGCTTTGTTGTTTGCCTAGCCGTCGATGAACTGATTAGGAAATTAAAAGTTTTTAAATTTTGTGGGAAATATAAACGCATTGCCTGCGCGAATGATGATGAAATAAAAATTTCAATGCAATTATTTGTTTATTGCTATATTTTTAATCATTATGAGTAAATTATTTATTTTTGTTAAAAATAAGGTTATTGATTTTTATAATCAAAACAGTATTAAAAATAATAATCATTTATTGAAGCAAGTTGATTTTCTTAAATCAGAAATGACGAGATTAACTTACAATAAAATATTATTAACAACAGCTCATAAAGAGTATAAAAATAAATCATTATTAGTGGTAAGACGGTTAAAAACCGTTATATTTATTTTAATATTATTATTATCTCTTTCATTTTTATTTAATTATTTATTGGTTATTAGGCTTAATAATGGGTAATAAATGGCCGTTTATTGATGGACAAGAAAAACATAAACGATTTATTGATGATTTAACTGATAAAATCGTTAATTCTAATATTGATGATTTTAATTATCATGTTTTGGCAATAGACCAGGACACTATCAACTGTGGTTTGTTTTATGTTTTTGATGAGTTTTACAATGTCAATGTGTCGATTGATTTAACTAGCATTGATAAATGGGATGTCGGTTTTTATGACCGTAATGTTAATTATTTTTCAGATATTTTTATTGAAAGAATAAAAATTAATAAATCGTTAAATACAGTTAATTAGTGATGTCATTACAACCGTTTTTTGAAGATAAAAAGTGGCTCATAAATAAGTTTAGAGAATATAAAAATCAGAGACCATCTGATAATCAAATTAGTGCATTCAATGAAAAAGTATGTGTCATTATGATGAGTGATAATATTGATGAGGATTATGCAAGAAATAAGGCATATAACGCATTATTTGAAAATGAATGATTGAACAAAAAATAAATATTAAACCATTATCTGTTAATGATGCGTGGAAAGGAAAACGATATAAAACTGAAAAATATAAAAATTATGAAAATGTTTTATTTAATTATTATTTAAAAAAAAAAATAGGAATGTAAAATTTATTAATTGCCGGTTAAAAATTACATTTGAATTTGGGTTTAGCAGCAAGGCGTCTGACTACGATAATCCTATAAAAATTTTACAAGATATTTTGCAGAAAAAATATGGTTTTAATGATAGCTATATTTATGAAGCGAATATAAAAAAAACAATCGTAAAAAAAGGTAATGAATTTGTTTATTTTAAAATTGAAAAATTGTGCTGAAAATTTATTTCAATATTGATGAGTTTTGCATTACAAAAGGGATGATTCCGCAAGAAATAGCGAATAAAATTCTTTATCACATATCAATTATTAATCCAATTAGAGTTGAATTAGGCCATCCAATTTATGTATCTAAAAACTCGGGATACAGGCCAAAATGGTATGAATTAAGCCGTGGTCGTTCTGGCAATAGTGAGCACTGCTATGTTAATAAAGGGGCTGCTGATTATACATGCAGAAAATCAGACATTAGAATGTTATTACATGAATTGTTAAATTCTGAGTATATGCGTGTTTGTTATTATCCTAATGATAATTTTATTCATTGCGATTTAAAAGGTAGTATAAAACAGTATTACATTGATTATGGTAATGGGTGGTATCTGCAAAAATAATTATTTTGAATTTTGTTTATAAAATATATAATGTAAGTAATTAATATTATTAATTAAAAATATTAATCGTCGAGATGACGTTTTTTTCCTAAAACTGGAGTTATTATGGCTGTAACATATTCATCTGCAACAAAAGACGCTCGCATGACCGCTGTTCGTGATCAAATTGATTCGGGTGGTGCAGGAACCATTCAAATTGGCACAGCAGGCATGGGAACTATTTTGGCTGAAATAGTATTAGATGCAACAAGTGGAACTGTGTCAGGCGGTGTTTTAACACTCTCATCATTTCCGAAATCTGATTCTAGTGCAAATGCAACCGGAACGGCAGCAGAAGCTAAAGTTATCAATGGTTCATCTGCCGATGTAATAACCGGGTTAACTGTTGGAACATCTGGTTCTGATATAAATTTAGATTCTGTTGCAATTACATCAGGACAAACAGTAACGCTAAACAGCGCAACTATTACACATTTCTGATGGCTGAAATTTTAGTCAAAGCCGGGGTTCAAATTAATGCGTATGAGCCAGGGGATATTATTGTGGTTCGAGAAGATGGGTTTAAATGGGGCAAAAGTGAACTTGATAAAAGTTTGTTTAATGTCATTAAATTTCCAGGAGAACCAGTTGAAAAATATCAGGGTTTTGTTGAAGAATTAAAAAAGTTTCCTGATTTATCTTCTGTGCCAATTCATCTTAAACATTTATTTTTATCTGATGCTGTTATTAATGCAGAAACAGTTAAACCGCGTAAATATCAGATTGTAAATAATACAGTAGTGAGTAAATAGACATGCCTGTTAAATTAGATAATCCGATTGTCGTTTCTGACGCAACAGACATAGACGTAACATCATTTACGTTTGATGTTGATACAAACACAATTTTTATAGGATTTAATACTGTTGCTGATGATGGCACGATAACATCAAAAGATAGTGAAATATTAACAGGAAATGAAGCATTATCGATGATAAGTAGTATTGATGCAGCCGCCCTTAAAAATGCTCTCTATGACGCTATTTTAGCAAAAAGATCATTAACAGGCACTATCGTATAATTTTATGCCTGCGGTAATAACAAAAACTATCAAACCTGCTGGCGGCGGTGATTTTACGTCTATAGCTGCGTTCATTGCTGCTATACCGGCTGATATGGTAGCTGTTGATGAAAAATGGGTGGGCGAGTGTTCAGGAGGTGGTGAGACCATAACATCTACGACTGACCTAACTGGCATAACAACGAGCAGGGTAACGGACAATATTGTCGTTATACGCGCAGCATCAGGCAGTGAAGCAATGCCGGATGGAACCGGGTACTTCATTACTTGTAATTCAAACTATCGCTATTGTCTGCGCGTAAGGGCGGTTGATTGTGACGTAGAAGGACTGGGCGCAAAATCTAACGCATCCTCAAACGTGACTGGGTTTGGCGGAAATATTACTGCGTCATTTAAACCCCGGTTTTATGATTGCGTAGCTATTGACTGTAGAAATGGGAATACGTCAATATACGCAAAAGGATTTGAGTCAAAACGCCACTCATTTTATAATTGTATTGCTATCAATTGCACATTTGGATTTTCCACATCAAATGACTGGTACGGAATAAACACACACAACTGCATAGCTAAAGATTGCCCTACAGGGTTTTTAGTCAAGAACGGGGCAAGCTCTGGCAGTCAATCATCAGAGTTAATAAACTGCGTAGCTTACAACTGCACAACACCATGGACTATAGGCAGCGGTCTTTCTAGCGCATCAACAAACAATGCAGCGTCAGACGCAGCAACAAATACACCGCCAGGATCATCTCCACTTACAACTAACGTAACGTCTAGTGATTTCGTAGACGTTGCTAACAATGATTTTCATTTAACAGCAGCGTCAATACTTAAGGATTCAGGTAGCAATACTGGCTACTCTCCAGATTTTGATGGAGTTGCTAGAGATGCGACGTACGACATCGGGCCTTTTGAATTTGTTGGAGGTGGTAGCGTAGGCGTTTCAGGAGATTTATCTGGTATTGAATCAAATACTGATTCATTTTTATCGTCAGGAAATTTATCTAGTGGTATTTCTGGTAATTTATCAGCAACAGAAACAAGTAGTGATTTATTTTCTGTTATTGGCACACTATTAATTTCTGGAGATTTATCTGCACTAGAGCTAAATGATTCATTTAATGCGTCTGGTGCGGCGGATACAACTGGAAATTTAGCCACTTCTGAATTATCGACTGATTTACTTAATAGCACTGGATTTATTGCAAATGCTGGCAGCTTGTCTGCTTCAGAAACAGGGACAGATTCATTTTTGGCAGATGCTAATGTAATTATTTCTGGTGATGTTGTTGTTAATGAGCCTGCAACAGATACAGCATTAATAACAGGTTCAAATTCGGTTCTCGGTAGTTTATCAATAACTGAAAATTCAACTGATTTGTTGTCGTCTGTTGGCCAGTTATTAATCAATGGAAGTTTCGGTGCAACTGAATTAAATAGCGATAGTTTTTTAGTCACTGGAAATATTTTAATTGAAGGTGATTTTTTAACAACCGAGCAATCAACTGATTCGCTTTTATCAAACGGCAGTGCGGCAACACTTGGAACGTTAAACGTTAGTGAATCAAATAATGATTCATTGTCTGCAACCGGAACGGTCATTACTAATGGCAACGTTGATGTAATTGAAAATAGTTCAGATGTTTTTGTTTCGTCAGGTGAAAACAAAATACAGGGTGTTTTTCTTTCTACAGAAGCCTGGCTAGATTTATTTCAAATAAACGGTGTTATTGCAACCGGCGGTCAGGTCAATATAACAGAGACGGAAACGGATTTATTTGCAGCAGGAATCATTCAGCTTCAAGCAGTTGATTTTAAAAATGCTATTTTTGTAAATAGTGTTAATACAACATTTTATAATCGATGACTATTAATTTTAATAAAGGTTGTGCGCCGTTTGTATTTAAGTGCTCCCATGATAAAGACAGCAAGGTTTTTTATACGATGGCGTATAGACCGTATAGCTGGCAAGCTGATAAATCTTATGTCAAAAATATTGATATTGTTATTCCTAGCGTTTCAAATGGCATGGCTTATGTTGTTGATTCTGGCGGCGTATCAGGATCAACAGAACCCGCGTGGATAGCTCAAGAAAACGAAGTAACAACCGATAATGAAGTGATTTTTAAAGCGGTTGAATACGATTTTTTATTAAATTATAACGACGCAATAACAGTTAGTAACTGGAGCGGCGAAACAGGTGTTTCTTTTGATAATGAAAAAATATTATCAGGTTGCGTTACAACAGCGAGGTTGGTTTCTGTTCCTGACATCAAAAAAACAACAATCGTGAATCATATTACTGTCATTAGAAATAATGGCAGTATTGAAGAATTTGACAGAAGTATCATTTTGAAAATTAAGCAAACGTAATAATAGTATTATTCTGTAATTGAAATAGTATTAATAATGTCAAATCTTTTAAAAAAAATACATTATGAAATTTTTTCAATTACTACTATGTTTGCAAATTTCAGGATGCTCTAGTTTTTTATCAAATAGCAATGGCTATCATGATGTTATTAAAAACAAAGACTCTGTTCAAGCATCGACAGATAAAACTCTAAAAGAAATTAATTGGTGTGAGGATCAAAACGGTTCAATTGTTTTTAATGAAAAAATAGCAACAAATGGATATTGTGTTATTGAGTCTAATTATAAAAAAACATTTTTAGAGTTTCTTAATAATGCAACAAAATTAGGAATCAATATTTTGTATCCTAATCGAAATATTGGGCTGTAAAAATGGCAGTTCAATTAATTAGCGGCCCATTGCGAACAGAACGTTTATCAGATGGCAGAAGGCTTTTACTTAGAGAATTAATAGTCGATGTTGACAATAAAAGATACGTTGTTCCAAAAGGATTTATTACTGACTATTCCAGTATCCCTTTAATTTTTGGTTGGCTTGTTCGTTGGTCAAAAGTAGACATTGCGGGTGTATTACATGATTATTTGTACACCGTTCAAAACCTAACAAGATCAGAGGCAGATAAAATATGGCGTGAGGTTGCTAAAGCGGGTGATCATGCTGCTAATTCATTTCAGTCATGGACTGGCTGGCTTGGTCTTAGAATAGGCGGATGGTTTGCTTGGAATAAGCAGCATGAGAAAGCTTAAAGTTAAATTGAAACGGCAAGGAACGAAATTTGAAATTATTGATGGTTTAGGAATGCCTTTTTTTGCGTATGATTGTATGTCTGTCAGTCCGGTCGATCATCAAGGGTTTGCAGTTGTAGAGATCAGGCTTGAGGTGATTAATAAAAATGAGTGGAAGCACTTTATTAAAAAAAGGACAGTTTTTGAAAATGGAAATTGAAAAAACAAGTGTTTATGATTTTTTGGCACAGAAAAAGCCAAAATTAACTTCATTTTTTGCAATATTAATTATTGTTCCATCGTTGCTTAATGCGTTTAGTGATATTTGGGTAGCATGGAATGATTTGCCAATCGGTGAAAAAGAAAAAATAAATAATAAACTATTTAAAAGCCACTGGCGAGAAAGCCCGGTCCATTCAAAAAAAATTATTGTTGAAGTGCAAAAAATAGCGGTTCCAATTACCGTCGATATTTACAGAAATGGCGATATTTTTATCGATTACGGACAATCAACACAGTGGTTCCCATTTAAACAAATGAACATACCGTTAGCGAAATTTAGTTTAATTAATAGCGCGATGGCTGATGAAGTCGAGACAAAAGAAATGGTCGAGTCAACGCCGACCGTTCCGATTAATGTCGTTAATGAAAAAATAGAGGACAACAACGTTATTCGGCTTAAAACATTTGGCGATGGCAGTATTGAAAAACAGGTTATTCACATGAACACGGGGAAAATAACCAGTTATGAGGCACTGCCTGCAAAATCAAAAGATCCTGAAATTGAAAATAAAAATGAATCAATTGAGGTTGTTAAAATCCCAAAAGATAAAGAAAAAGAAGTGAAAGTGTTTAAAATTAATGCAAAAAACAGCGACTTGCCTGAAATTATTGATGAAATTAAGCATTTAGATGACAAATAGTAAAAAATTAAATGGCTAAACGTGGACCACCAAAAACAGTTATCGATTGGCAAACCGTTGATGCTATGTTGAAAATACAATGTACTGGCGAGGAAATAGCCTCAGTTTTAGACATTGACTACGATACACTTCAAAACGCTTGCAAACGCGATCATAAAATGAAGTTTTCGGAGTATTCAGCTAAAAAAAGGCTTGGAGGCCGCGCCTCGCTTAGAAGAATGCAGTGGAAAAAAGCTGAAAGCGGAGATTCAACACTTTTAATTTGGCTTGGTAAAAATATCTTAAATCAGTCAGATAAAACAAATTTGGGCGACGAAGAAGCGCAGCCGATAAACATTAAAGTTGATGTCATTAATGCATCCAAACCTAAATTATCCTCAAGCTAATTTTCTAAATTTAGATCATAAATACAGGGCATTTGTAGGCGGGTTAGGCAGCGGAAAAACATGGGTTGGATGTACCGCGCAAATCCACCATGTTTTACAAAATCCAGGTATTCCACAAGGCTATTTTGCGCCAACTTATTCATTAATTCGTGATATTTTCTATCCAACCATTGAAGAAGTTGCGTATCAATATGGCGTTAAAACAACTGTTAAAACAGGTGATAAAGAAATAGATTTTTATTATTCTGGCAAATGGTATGGGACTACAATTTGCAGAACAATGGACCGCCCGGAAACGATTGTTGGTTTTAAAATTGGTCATGCAATGGTTGATGAAATTGATGTCATGGCAACTGATAAGGCCGAAATTTCATGGCGTAAAATTATTGGTCGGTTACGCTATCAAAAAGACGGGGTTAAAAACGGCGTGGATGTAACAACAACGCCTGAGGGGTTTAAATTCACATATAACCGTTTTGCCAAAGAGCCTACAGAATCGTATGGAATATTACAGGCGTCAACGTATGATAATGAACTAAATTTACCACCTGATTACATTCAAACATTAAAAGAGTCATACCCAAGCCAGGTTATTGAAGCATACATAAATGGTCAGTTTGTTAACCTCGTTAGTGGTACGGTTTATCATGCATACAATGATGATTGTAAATGCAAAATTGTTCATCAAAAAAACGAACCGATTCATGTTGGAATGGATTTTAACGTTAGAAATATGTCAGCAATCATTAACGTGCAGCGTGATGGCATTTGTTATGCCGTAGATGAATTAGTTGGCGTGTTAGATACGCCAACCATGATCGATTTATTAAAAGACAGGTTTTACGGATGCTCTATTATTGTGAGACCCGATGCCAGCGGTAAAAATGTTAGTAGCAAAGGCGCGGCTGTTAGCGACATCAGGCAATTACAACAAGCAGGTTTCTGGGTTGATGCGCCCAATCAAAATCCAAGAATTAAAGACAGGATAAATTCTGTTAATGCAGCTTTTGAAAAAGGACAGCTAAAAGTAAATGCTGAAAAATGTCCAAACCTTGATTTATCGCTTCAGCAACAAATTTATGATAAAAATGGAATGCCTGAAAAACGGCTAGATAATAGTATTGACGATATTAACGATGCATTTGGTTATAATGTTCATGGGTTATATCCGCTAGACAAATTATTAAAATTAAATAATAAAGGAAACTGGAAATGATTCATGATTGTGAAATTAAAAAAAGTAGCATTAAATATTGTAGCTATTGCTAGATTGGTTATTATATTTTTATGTATTATGATGGTTATTAATTTTATTATTGAGATTATTGCGTGGACATAGATGAATTAAAACAAACACATGATGATTATAAAAATAATGTTAATTCATGGTTATTATATAAAGCCGCGTTTAGTGGAACACGCGCATTAATACAATCAGGTTTTGTTTTAAAAAAACATGATCGTGAGTCAGCAACAAATCATACTCGAAGAAAAGAAAAAGCCTATGGTTATAATTTCACAAAAAGATTAATTGGCTTAATTAATTCTTTATTATCTCAAAAAAAATCAGTCAGCAATTATGGAAAATTGGGTAATGATGATTTGTTTAAATTGTTCATTAAGAACTGTGATTATGAAGGCAGCGATTTTGAGCGGTGGCTAATTAATCAGCAATTATCATCATTCATTTTCGGTCATGTTGGTGTTTTGATTGATAAACCAAAAATTGAAAATGATCATATCGTTGAAAGAACGATTGCTGATAATGTTGGCCAAGAAATATATCCGTATTTAAGCCAATATTCTGCTCTTAATATTTTGGATTGGAAAACAAACCGTGAAAATGGTCGGCTGGTTTTAACTTATCTTAAATTGCTAGATGACGATGGGAATTATCGATTGTATTGGCAGGATAGATGGCAGGTTTGGCAAATAGAAGATGATAATGCGGTTTTAAAGGATGAAGGAGATAGTTTTTTAGGCGTTATTCCGTTTGTTTGGTTAACGCATGGCTCGTTAGAAAATAAATTTATTGGCGTTAGTTTAGCAGCAGAAATCAGCCTAATTGATATATCAGTTATTGAAAACTTGAGCCAAGGCGAGGAGGTTATTGACTTAACAGCTTTCCCAATGATGCGAAAACCAATGCTTATGCCTGGCGATCATGATGAGGATATTGTTGGGGCAAGTGGTGTTTTAGAGTTTGATCCAAATAATCCAAACAGTAAACCAGACTGGCTTCAATCTCAGGCGCGAGAACCTATTTCGGCTATTTTGGATTGGATTGATTCAAAAGTTATTGAAATGGCAAGAATGTTTAACGCGAGTGCTTTTTTTAGTCAATCAAAAGCAGCTATTTCAGGCGAATCAAGAAAACGTGAATTTCAGTTAATGAACAGTGCGCTTGCTAATGAATCACGCAATCTTGAACAGTTTCAACGACAAATCATATATTTTTGGCTGCTTTGGGAGCAAAAAGAAGAATTGATGAAAGATGTCGTGATAACCAGACCGACTGATTTTGATATTTCAGACAAAACAGAAGAATTGGATAATTTAGTTACCTCAAAAGTCACGGTTAATTCAAAAACATTTCATGAAGAAGTGGATAAGAAAATTGCAAAAATTGCTTTGCCTGATTTGGCACTAAAAGAAAGAAATGTCATTAATGATGAAATAGCACAGGTTCGTGATGTTCCTATCGTTAAAGCGGATGGAAAAAGTTAGTACCTATTTAAACTTGGACAAAGCAAAAAGTGGCGATCTTTTCTTATTGCGCGATAAAAGAATTTTTGAATTTCAATTTATTGCAAGTAAATCATTTTCTATTCTGTTTGGTTCAATTGATAGAAAAAGCACTTATCTACTTGAAGATGAATGGCGCGGCGCAAAACTTTTAGATAAAAACAATGACACCGACAGAAGTTGAAAAAGCACTGGATGATTTGATTGATAGCCACAGTGCTGAAATTCAAAACGAGATAGAAAAAATTGAATCTTTGGCACTTGCTCAGGTGGATACGATTACTGTCAACAGCAATGGTGATATTGTCGCTCCAAGTCGATCAATGCCGGAGGCTAAAGCGGCATCAAAAATTATTGTTCGAGATGTTGATTTGAGGTTTGAGAGTGTTACTAACCAGGTTATTCAGGATTTTGCATTGATAGAAGCGATTGTTGCGACTGTTTACAACACAGAAATAAATGATACCAATTTAAGATCATTGATTGCTATTTCTAAAACAACATTTAACGATTATAAAAGCATTAGTAAAGATACTGCTAATAGGTTGAATAAAGCGATTATTGATTTTTCTGTGGCGGGTATGTCACGCGATGATTTAAAAACAGAAATAAAAGGAATATTGACGGGAAGCTCTGATGTAAAAGGTGTTCCCATGTCGGTTCGCGCTAATCAATTCACACAAGATTCGATCATGAGATACCACAACGCTGCAAATTTAGCGGTTGCTGAGCAGGTTGGCGTTAAAAAATTCAAATACTACGGGAATATTATGGCAACCACTCGACCATTTTGTGTTAGCCATGTTGGTGAAATAAAAACAAAAGAAGCTTGGGAAAACATTGGTCGTAATCAAAGCTGGAAGGGAAAAGCATCAAGCAATATATTTATTGATGTTGGTGGATATAATTGTCGCCATCATTTAACACCTGTTTTTTGAGTATTAAAAAGTTAGTTAATCATTATTATGTCATTATTGAAATAAGTTATTAATAATGATATATAATATTATTATTAAATAGAAATTTAATTTTATAACAGGAAAATATGAGCACTGAATTTGATAGTTTGTTTGAGACAGAAGGCTTAAACGAAAATGAAAAAACTTTATTTGAAAGTTTAACAGATGAGCAAAAAGCAATTATCGCTAAAAGAGCCAGCGATAAAACACAAAATTTGGTTAAAAACCGGGATGCTATTTTAGAAGAAAAGCGTCTTGAAGAAGAACGTAGAAAAGCTGCCGAGGAAAAAATCAGATTGGCAGAAGAGCAAGCGAAGAAAATTAAAGCTGATCTTGAAGCGGCAGAGCTTGAAAAAGAGCTTGAAGCGGCAAAGAAAGGCGAGGATTCAAAAAAGCTTTTAGAGCTACAAAATCAAGCATTTGAAAAGGAAAAGCAAGAGCTTTTGAATCGACAAAAGGAAATTGAAGAACGTGCAAGCGCACTTTTAAAAGAAAAGGTTGATTTAACATTATCTAACGCACTGAGCCAGCTTAATATCACGAAGGACGGGTTTAATGGCGTTAAAACATTAATGAAATCCAGGATGGAGGTTAATGATGATAATGAAATATTTTTGGAAGGCGCACCGCTTGACGAATATTTGGCAGCATGGCGAGATAGTGACGAAGGAAAGTTTTATATCAAAGCAACGCCATTAAACGGAAGTGGAGCACATTCAGGATCAGGCGGAAAAGGATCGGCAAAAACATGGAAAGAAATGTCTGTTGATGAACGGGCATTTATGAGAAAAAATGAACCAGAAAAAGCGGCTGAGTTAAGTAAATCAGCCTAATTTTATATAACAGCCAATTCAGAAGAAACGGCACAGCAGGCAGAAGCCTTTTAGTAATGAATTTAATTATTTTAAGGAGGCCGTTTCATGGCTAGTACAAGAATTGCGGACATTTATGAGCCGCTGACATTTGCTGAAACAATCAGTGAGCGAGCAATTGAATTAAATGCGTTTATTTCGTCTGGTGTCGCCGCATTAGACCCATTAATTGATGATCAGGCATCGGTTGGCGGTAGAATTGGTGATATTACCGGAAATTCGCCATTGTCTAGTGTTGATCCAAATATTAGCAGTGATGACCCGGCGGTTGTTAGTACCCCTCAAAAGCTGGTGCAATCAACGCAAAAATGGCGACTAAGCGCACTGAATCAAAGTTGGTCGTCTATGGATTTAGCGCGTGAGCTTGCATCACCTAACCCAGTGGCTGGTATTACTGATAAAATCGGTCAATATTGGTCAACAGTTTGGGAAAAACGGATTATTGCACAAACAGACGGGGTTATTGCTGATAATGTTGCGAACGATTCATCTGACATGGTTTTGGATGTTTCTATTGAAGATGGAACCGCAGCAACAGCAACAAATCTTATTAGTGCAAATTCAGTTTTAGATGCAAAACAGACATTAGGAGATAGAGCTGATGATCTTTCTGTTATTGCTATGCATTCAGTGATATTTACTGCATTGCAAAAACAAAATCTGATTCAGTATATTCCAAATGCCAGAGGTGAAATTGAATTTCCAAGTTATTTAGGATACCGCGTTGTTGTTGATGATTTAATGTCAGTGACGGCTGGAGCAACAAGCGGGTTTAAATACACAACATTGTTATTTGCATCAAATGCGATTGGTTATGGCAATGGGCGTGTTGATATGCCAACCGAGACAGAACGTAAGCCTGATACTGGTAATGGCGGAGGTCAGGAAATATTTTATTCTCGTGAGTCAAAAGTTTATCATCCATATGGAGTTAGTTTTGAAAGTGCTTCCGTAGCTTCTATTTCGCCATCCGTTGCCGAACTTAAAAACGCGGCAAATTGGAATAGAGTGTGGAATAGAAAAAATGTAGGCATAGCTGCTTTGATTACAAACGGGTAAAAAAATGGCAGAAACTAAACAGGCTGATGCTTCAACAAAAAAGAAGCAGTCAGAAAAAAAACAGAAAGAAAACGACGATCAGAAAGAGATTAGTTTAAATGATTTGAACAGGTCAGCACGACAGATTCATGTTAATTTAAACTCAAAAGAATAGGGGATAGTGTGTTGTTTTATGAGCCGACTTATTACTAGGCATTACAACCTGTGCTTTGTCTGTCTAGTTTTAAGTCGGCTCGCCTTTTTTTATTGCTCAGGTTGTCTTTTGAAAACTAAGAGACCAATGAAAGAGGAAAACAGCAAAATGGCCGATGGCGGTAATGGAACCGGCTTTTGTGGTGTCTCGCTCTTTGATATTGAATAGGATTCAATATTTGATAAAACCGTTTCAATTCTTGAGTTGAAAACATCATTGATGTTAGTGAAAAACAAATTAACGCTTTCATTTGATGAGAAAACGCTGGCATCAAAAAATATAGTATCTTCTGTGCTGAATGTTAATATTTCGTTATTAATATTCAAAGATGATGTGATTTTATTAGACCATGAAAAATTTGGTGTTGGTAACACTTCATCTTGAAATGGCAAAACTGATGCATTAATGTTTGTGGAAACAAACAGTGATAATGCTAGGCATATAATATTAAAAAATTTCATTTTAGTTACTAATGCTGGTTATTAAAAATTAAATGTTAGCATTAAATAACTATTATTTATGACATTTGTTCGCTATTTTAATTAATTCTTCGCCAAACCCAGGGCGGCATGGGTTGATTGTTATTCCATAACCCTTTTTTATTTCGTTTCGCTCTACGTTCTGAAATGTAATAACGTGCAAATTTTCTGCCCCTTGCATATCTCGGCTCAACCCACGCAGCCCCGCTTTTAACCATTTCGTTGTTAATATCGGTATTGCCAACAAAAATACGTGCAATCATACGCCCGTAATGATCCCTACGTTTTTTTGACACAACTTTTATTACTTTACCAGCAATCAGGCGATATAAAATTTCGGTACTTTCATCACCAAAAGCTTGGTCACTTTCAGGCGCGTCAATCGCTTCTAAACGTATTGTGTGGTATCGGTTGCTATTGTCCTTTGTGACAATCGTATCACCGTCTTTTATGCGTATGACTCTATGAATTGATGCTGCATTAGCATGTTTGTAGAATGCGGTTATTATGATGAATGCGAACGCTAATAGTAATATTTTCATTGTTCATTATCTATTAAAGTTAAAACAATAAAAATTAAAACAGATAGAGCAAAAGCTATATCAACATAATAAACTAATAATTTTAAATCTAGTATTACAGAGTCAACAGAATACAAACCTATTACATCAAGTGGCAAAACAAAACTAGCCATTATTAGAATTGTGAGAATATTTTTTTTATTTCTTCATTCATGTCTATTCTCCAGATACCTGTTCGCCATTAATAAAAATTTCAACTTTCCCATTCATTTCTCCTGTTTTTCGTTAAAAATATCAGGGTACTTTGTTATTAATTCTTTGCTTTTTTTCTCCTTCTCCGCTTCGTACTCTTTTTCTTGCATTAACTGCTTGCTTGAAAAATACAACTCCCAATACCCATTGGCGGAAAAGTAGCCATTTTTTTCTATATCATCTTGAACAACTTTCTTTAATGTTTCGTTGGTCAAATCAAATTCTTTTAATTTATGATCTGCATGGACCTTCGATAATACATAATCAAATAGCATGAATGGTGAAGCAGCAAAAATAAACAAAGAAGCAAAAGTTAATCCGATAACGGAAATATAAAATATTGATCTTGTAAGATAATCAAATCCATACGCAAATTCATTTAATTGATCACCGTAGTTAAATATTAATGAATGAAATAAAGCAGCAACCATTAAAACAGTCATTACTGATAAAAATACTTTTAACTTGTAATAATTTTTCAAATCAAAAGCATTGAAACGGATACCTATTATGTTTGCTTGATTGTTCATTGCTGTCCTCCTTTATAACGCCAACGCAGAGCATTTTTTTAAGTAACTAACCCTTGATTCCAATTTTTTTATGATCTTCTCTTTTCTTTTGAACTGAAACTCAGTCATAATTTCCTCTTTGCTGTTTTTTATTTTCAGCAGCTTCAATTCAATTTTAACGATCATTTCATTAATAAAATCAATTGCTTCTTTATTTTCTATGGTTTCAATAATCATAATGTGTCCCGTAGTAATTAATTAATGTAGCTACATTATAAACAATAAAAATAACTTGTCAATAAATAATGTGGCTACTATAATTAAACCATGACAAAACGTGAACTGATCGAAGCCTCTAACGTGATGAATGAAAATTTATCAAATATTGATACTAAACAATCAAACAAGCCAAAGAAAAAAAGGGGGCCAAAAAAAAAGCCGGTGACAGCCTCCGTCGTTGTTCGTTGCAGGGTAACACATGAGCAGTCTAGCCGGTATAAAAACGCTGCAAAAATGAAAAACAAAAACTTATCACAGTTCATTATTTATGCGCTTGAAAATGAATGTGAGAAATTAAAAATTTAACGTTCCTGCTCAACGACAGATTCTTTTTCGACTACATTTATTTTTGGTATTTTTTCGCCGGATGCAACTTTGTTTATTAAAACATTCATAGTTGTTTCAACGAATTTGCCTTGTGAATCTTTATGAATGTTTTTCTCTGCATATAAAGACGCTGCTTGTTGGTGACTGTTCAAAACCGCAAGATCAGGGTTCTTTTTGATCAATTCGTTTAGGTTTTTAGACTTCAAATCCTCTTTTATTTTTTTAGCAATATCGTTTGTTGAATCAACTTTTTCAACGGTGTTCCTTGTCTTTTCGTATTCTTCTTTAACGGCCATGCTAGGCTCGTATTTTTGCCATAGTGAATCTTTAGGGTCTTTACCTGGTTGAAATGTTAATACTTCAATGTCGCGGTCTTGTGCGGCCATCCAAATTTTGTCTTTAAAACTTTTAGTGCCGGTTATTTTTATTTTTTCGGCCCCTTTTGATGCCAAAAGCTTAACAACGTCCTCCGGCACTTGTTCAGATTTAGAATAAGCTGTGATTTTATTGCCTTTTTCTTTAAATGCAGTGTGTTGTGTGTTAAATGCCCAGCGATAATTCCCGGCATCATCAAGAACATATTTTTTTTTGAACTCGCTGTCTAATGCTTGTTCTTTTTCAGAGCTGATTCTTTCTATTTCAACACTAGATTCTGGGCGGGTTTGTTTTTTTGCTTTTTGATAATCTTCTGATTGTTCTAGTGCAGATTTTACAGTACCAGACTGTATAGATTTTTTAAACGATTCTTGTATTTTTCTTTGTTCCGCTTCGATTCTTTCTTGTCTTGTCAATGATTCGTTATCATTATCAGGTTGTTTTTGAATGTACTCTGATGCGTGTTTTGGTTTATTTGGTTGTGTTTTTTCAGCCATTACAGTTCTCCAATTTTTTTCAGATAGTTGTGTACAGCGTGTGTTATTTCAATGTCTGTTAGCTCATTTTTACGCTGCTCCTCGCTATAAACGCTTTGTTTCATATCGGTGATGGCTTCATCAACAATTTCCATCGCTTTAAACCAATTTTCAGTTATTTCATTCATATTTTTATCCCCAGATTTTTTAAATATTCATCACTTGCGTTAATGCATTCCTGGTCACTCAATACTACGTCTTTGTTAATACCCTCTATTACAATTTCTTCAATATCCACATCAATCGTTTCAATATTTGATCGCAAAATATCTTGTCGTTTAATTTTTATTTTTGGTATGTGTATAGGCTCTTTAACCAGATACTTCATGGTTTTGTCTTTATACCAAATTGCCCGTTTTAATTTCATTGGACGTATTCCTTTGACAAAAACAATGGCCTCATTGTTATTCATGTTCATTAGTTCATCAGGTAACATAAGCGGTCGTTTTGTTTTGTTTAAAAATGGCTGGTTTTTATTAAAACCAACTTTTTTCTGAGTTTTATCAAATATGGTAATGTCGCCAAGTCGCCTGGATAAAAACTCTGCATCTTCTCTTTCATTTGGTTTTAAAAAACCTTTTATTTTGCAATTTGAAACCATTTTTTTGTAAATTTCACCGTAGTCTTTTTTTAATTGTGTTTCATTTTGTATGACTAAAACAAAACAGAGGCCAAATCCTAAAACAAGTTCTATTTTTTCAGCAAATACGTTCATTGGTCCCAATGCTGAAAATTCATCCATGATGAACAAACACGGATGTTTGTAGTTTTTATCTAGTTCATGTGGAATTTCCATATTCATGTCGATAGCAAACTGAAAAATTAATGCGGCAACCGGCGACACCTCTTTAACGAATTTAGCAGGCGATCTAATATAGATGCTCATTTTTTTATTTTTTATTTTTGTTACATCAAATGAGCTAGTTTCAGTTGCAGCGCAGACAATTGGGTTTGCGTATATTTCAAAAACTCCGGTTAATTGTGTCAAAATACCGTCTCTGGTTTTTGATGTTGTATTAATCCATTTCCACAAATACATTTTACAAACCGGGTCAAGAATGTCCTCGTGTTCATTTAATAAATCGGTTAAATACACATTCAAAGGTTGCTGTGGGTGCAGAACTCTAAATATTTGTGGCAATGATAGTTTCATTCCTGGAATATCGGCGATTAAGAGGCAGACACCGACAAACAATGTTCTCGCGTTACCTGTCCAGATCGGATCGGCTTTTGGTGGCGTAGGTGTTAAAAAATTAGCCACTTTTTGAATAAAACTAATGCGTAAATCTTTGTCTTTCGGCATCAAGTCAAATATGTTGATGCTATGCGTTTCTTTTGAATCATCCATGATGTTGATAAGGTAGACGTCATGGCCTAAAACATATTTTCTAAATCCCGATGTAATTAAAAACAGCTCTTTTTTAACGTCATGAACAATGACAGAATGATGACAAAAAAATAGCATGGGTAAAATCCACGAAACGCCTTTTCCTGATCTTGTCTCAGCATTAATCAAAAAATGATGTAGACCTTCAATGATAATTTTTTTGCCGTTCAAAATGCCTAGTAATATTCCTGTTTTGTGTTTGCCAAATTCTTTAAAAAATTCCTGAGCGAATGCAAACCTGGCATTACCATAAAGTTCCTTTTTTTCAGGCATCATCAGAATTGCAATGGCAAAAACAACGATAAAAAAACTTATGATGTAAGACAGTGCTATTTTTTTTAATAAAATCGGGTTGCTTGAAAAAATGGCAAGTAATATTTGTTCATGCGGGTATATTTGACTAACGCCAGAAGTCAGTTTAAATATTTGCGCTGACAATAATAAAAAAATAATCGTTGAGAAAAAAAATATCGCTGTTTTACTAAAACGCTGTGTCAACATCTGTCATTCTCCATTTACCATTTGTTTTTTCACAAAATAAAATAACATCCAGGCTTTCTTTACAATAATCGAGCATGTCCTGCTTGTTCAATCCATTTGTGTATTCAGACATACTGAGCATGTTGACCAGTCGAATGTAAACGTCTTGTGTGTTATTTGCGTGTATGCTGGTCATTGATCCTGACAAGCCAACGTGAAGCCCATTTAAAAAATCGAACGCATCTGTGCCACGAATTTCGCTTAACAATATGCGGTCTGGTCTTAATCTCAGACATGATTTTAATAAATCAGAATTTTTTATTTCAGTGATGTTTTTTACATTTTCACGCGATAACAAATTAATCATATTTCGTTTTTTGTCATCATCTTGCATAAGCACTTCACGCGCGTTTTCAATCGTTATGATTCGCTCATTATGTGGAATCATGCTCAATAGCATATTGATGAAATGCGTTTTTCCTGATCCCACTGCCCCAGCAACAATTACGTTTTTTTTGCTTGAAACAAGAAGCTCAAAAAATTCAGCCCATGATTCATTTTTTATGTAGAACTTTAGCTTGTCATTATCTTCTGTGATTTTGTTTTTTTTGAATGATTTATTTACAAATTCAAAATAATCCTGATTCAAATAATCATCTAATGTGAAATGTTTGGCGGCTGGCTTTCTAAATGAAAAAACAAATTGATCTTTGTCACATGCCGGAGGGATAACCATTTCTATTCGTTCATTGGTTGGCAATGTGGCGGACAAAATAGGAGAGTCTCTATCAATAATGCTATTAACATGAGACGCGATCAAATTAGCTATTTCTGCCAAATAATCATAAGTTATTTCTTTATTAACATCATCGTATTTTGACATTACCCCGTTTTTTTCAATATAAATACGATGTGGGCCGTTAATCATTAATTCGTTAACGCCATCCTGATCTAATAATTCTCTGATCAAACCTTTTAGGATTTGATTTAACATTTCCATGTTATTTAACCCCTGTAACAGTTAGTCGCTCTAATGAAATGCCAATTATTTCACCACTTTTAGTCACCGCCTGCTTATCGCTAATCAGTTCAACTTCTTCTGTATTGAAGATCAATACGGGCATTTTGATTTTTGGTTTTTTTACTTTTACGCGGGTATTGATGCCATTTTTGATGGCTCTTAACTTTTTCTTTATCTCGTCTCTATTCGCGTTTGACTCAACTAATCGAATTGCTGTTTTGGGTTTGATTTTATAAATTTTTTCGAGTTCGTCCGCTATCGTGATCGACTCAATTTTGTTTTTAGTTAAAATAGTTTTAAATTCATCATCTGAATTAGCAATTTTTAAGCGTCTTGATACCCATGACGTATCTTTGCTGATGATTTTCGCTAATTGTTCAACATTAGAGCTATTTTCAAGTTGAAGCTCTTTAATCGCGTTGCATTCTTCAATTAGCGTTAAATTGCTGCGTTGTAAATTTTCAATGATCTGAATAGTTTTAAAATTTTCGCTATCTGATCGTTTGATGCATGGAATTTCAAAATCAATGAGCTTGCAGGCTCGCCAACGCCTTTCGCCTGCAATGATGACGTATTTCCCATCACTGTTGGGTGTATCACTGATAATAATAGGCTGTATGACGCCATTTTCTTTAATGTTTTCTGCTAATTCTTTAATACCAGAAAAATCTTTTCTTGCCTGTTTTTCTGATGTGATTAAAGAATGGTGTAGGGTGATATATTCACTATCATTGCTGTTAATTTGCTGATTGTTGTTGATGAAATCATCTACATTCAAATTTAATTCCATTATGCCGCCTCGCTTTGTGTGACTTCTTCAATTGCTTTCATGAGTCGTTTCATTTCATTGGTTGCTGTTTTGATGTTTCCTGCCTGCGGTTTTATGTTCCAAACCGGGGTGTGGCCGTTCATTGAATCTGAAAACGGTTTTCTGTTTAATAACGCTGGCATGACTTTTTCTTTATGAGCGTTAATAATTTTTCCTAATTCAACTTTTTGTTTTGATGATCTAGGATCAATAGAATTTGGTATTATTCCAAACAGTTTTATTTTACTTTGATTTTTAGCATTGATTTTGGCGATGGTTTCAACAGTTTTATTAATTCCACTGTATGAAAAATTGTGTAGATGTGTCGGGCAAAATACGCCATCGGACACAACAAACGCTCCAATTGTTAATGTTGATAATGCAGGTGATGTATCAAAAATAACATAATCAAAACCCGACTTTCTAAATAGATTGATGTTTTTATCTAGTATTAATTTATTGATGTTTTGAACGTTAATTTTTATTGTCTCACCGCTTAAACAAACAAAATTATTGTTTTCTATTTCGTTTATTTCATTTGTAAAAAAATCAATAGCCGCAACTTTGCTGATGTGTTCATTAAAAAAATTAGTTGAATTTCCTTGCTCACATACGTCAACAAATAAAACACGGTTTCCATTTTCATGAAGCCATGCTGCAAAATGGCATGACAAAGTGGTTTTACCAACGCCACCTTTTTTATTAAAAAATGTAATTACTCGCATATTGGCTCCCCGTTTTTAAATACGTTTTTAAAATTTAGATTTCTTGCAACCATAATTGTTATTGATTGCCCGGCCTCTGCGTATCCAGTTGGTTTTATACCGATTGAATCTTGCAGTGCTATTTCTGATGATTTATTCAAATTGTTTTGAATATCACTAATTGTTTGGGTATTCCCTTGGGTAGCAAATCCGCCTGCTGTCGAAACAACGGCATTAACTAATGACAGCATTAACGATGAGCCAAATCGTTCTACAAAATGATGATCTATTTCTATTTGCTGGCCAGGCAAACCCATCGGACTTGTTCCTGGTGATTTCAAATTAATATTTGCACCACATTTTGTTCTAATGTCCTCCCAGACTGTGAAAACTAAACGAACCCCTTTTTTTAAACCTGATGCATAGCGTCCTGTTGCAATTGAACCGGCAGGGATAATTAATTTTTCTCCGTTTGATGAATAAACATCATGGTCAATAACGGCTGATATAAAACCGCCTAAATCAGTGCTCATGTGTTCGTTTAGAATTGCTGAAATTTTTGTCCCTTTGAATAACTGATAATCTAAATCTGTGTCCAGCGCGGCATAAACTTTTTTTAAAGGCTTGACGTTCAATTTCTCATTCAGCGTCTTAGTTTCTTCTTTGCTGCCATTTATCCCTGACATGATTGTTTTCATGTATGCGTTTCTGTCGAATCCATCACCGCGCCCACCACGGTTTTCTATTTCTTTTCTTGTTTGCTCTGCAATTTTGTTTTCATCAATATAGCCATCATCGCTATTTATATAAACAGCATAATTTCGTCTGTTTCTATTTGATGTGTGTTTTTGTTCTGATTTATTTTTTTTATCATTCAATAAAAAGCCGTATCGTTTGAACTCGCCATATTTTTCTTTTTTCCGTTTTTTCTTTTCTTGCTGTTTCTTTTCGATTTCATGTGTTTCAAAAGTGGTTTCTATTTTTGCTGTTTCATGCTCAATTTCGGCTTTCTTTTGTTCAATTTCTTTAACAATTTGACTTTGCCAATCCAATTCAACCGGCTTGAAGTTTTCTTTTTTTACGGTTTCATTTTTTTTCGGTATTTTTAATTTAAAATCACGAACATCTAAATAAATAATGATTCCAGCAATAAAAAAAACGACACCCCATATCATCCAATCTCGTAACCAATTTTTTCTTATTTTTTGTGGCTCACGGTCCACTACTTGGTCATCTGCTACAAATACCGAGTCATCCTCGATAGTACCCAAATTAATCAAATCATCATCAATATCTTTGATGTCATTTTTTTTGAATATTTTTTTAAACCATTCCATTAGTTATCCTCTTTTTTATATGCCTGATTGGTGATGCAGGTGGCACGACCATTTTTAGTGATGGCTAGTTTTGGCCTGACGCTGTGAACAATGAACATTCCACAATCAACATGAAAATTAACGTTTGACTGCACATTATTTTCATCAAGAGCAGTAATAGTGCCAATTTCATTGTTAAATGTTATGTAGGTGAATTTTCCATCATCAAAAATTAGCTGTGGCCGCAATGACATATCGCCTTCAACTAAATAGTCCAGATTTTTATTTTTGAAGTTTATTTTTTCGCACTGCTTTACTTTTTTTATTTTCGTAGGCTTGATGTAAGTGTTTTTTTGTCGTGCCAGTTCTAACAACGCTTCTCTTTCGCGTTTTTGTTTTCTGATCGTTGCTTCTAAATATTGATTTTCGTATTTAAAAATAATCTCAAACGCCAAGTCTTTTGGTATTTTTCTTCGCTTAAAGTGTGTTTTTTTTATGTAAAATCGATATGTTCTACCTGCGTCTGTTTTAAACCGTAAATTGGTATCTGGTGCGTTTTCAACTTCCGGACGAATGATTAATTCATTCTCGTGCCCTGGAATAACAACAGGAATGTATGCGTTTTTGTCTGTACCAAAAAGTAGTGTGTCTGCTAGAATGCGCTCGTATGGTGCGAGTGTAATGGTTACTTCAAATCGGTTATGAAGTTGCAATGGATATACTTGATTTTTTTGGTACGTTAAAAATTTAACCCGGCTGTCTGTAATTGAGTTGGACGGTTTTGTTGCCGCATATGCGTTAAATGAAAGCAACATGATGGCGATAAATATTTTTTTCATTTTGTTTTCTCGTTTTTACTTTTGATCTGATTGATATGTTTTAACAACCAGTCCGTGGGGATTAATGAGGAATTTTTCTAGTTTTGATGGGATGGCTTTGTATTCAAAAACAATAGTGATTAATTTGGCAATCGGCTTTTGATCTTTTGGCACATTGACACCTTCAGGGATGAGTAAAATTTCAGCAACAATTGTGTTTTTATCATTAGATAATTGCGTAATATGTCCGAATTTCACATTCATAACGCCGAGCGATCCGATTAATTGTTTTATGCCGTCATCTTGTTCAATGTAACTTTTATATTGTTTAAACACAGGGAATGTTGAGAATGCATTAACACATTTTAAATTTGTGTTGACCTGCGCCATTGAATATCCTTCAAAACAATTTACAAATTTATAAACATCTGATTTTAGATAAAGCTCCTGCTTTTCAATTGGCAAAACCTCGCCCTCAGAATAAACTTTGTCCATCACAACATGCCCCGTGTAGGGATCAATAACCTCTCTGTAAACCTCTTTTTTTGCTGTCATTAGGTTATATAAAAGAGCTGCCATGCCGATGACTAATGCCATCGTCATCACTCTAACTAAAAATTTATTGCGCTTAGATTCATTAACAATGTTGGAAATATTATCTAGTTCCCAATGCCTTTGATTTTCTAGCACTTTTTCAATGTGTGGGTCTTTAGCCATTGATTATTTCCTTGATGTTTTGGTTTGCTGGCTGCGGGTTATAACAGGCACATGGCGGGTCAAAATGACCGACTGCACAGCCTGTTAATAATGCAAATAAAAGTATGGGTGTGATGAGTTTAATTTTTTTCATTTTGTGCTCCGTCTGGTGTTTTGTTTTGTTTAATTAATACAGTTAATAGTTTGTTTGTAACTGATTGCTCGTTAATCATGACGATCATTGATAAACAAATTATTGATAGTGATAAAAAAATAAAAATATTTGGAAGTGCTTGTAAAAATTGTTTCATTATGTCGCCCTTTGTTACAGTTTGTATAGTTACAGATTGTATAGTATTCTCTTTTTTTGTGCAAACATGCTCACTTTTAGATTAAAAAATTAATGGTTTTCAGGCTTAAATGTATCTGTTTTATCATGTAATAAATATCTTGTTCTGATGCCATTTTATCGAATCCTGTCTCATTAAAGCGTCGATTGTTTTTATATAAATCAAGCCGATATTCTTTGTCATAGTATTTTCTTTCTTGTCTCCGCTCTAGCCATCCGTAAAATGGGCTGATTAATTTTAATATGAAAAAATATAACGGTATGCCAGCACCAGATGCAGCACTAATTGCTGAAAAAACTATAGCTTTTTCATAAAGTATCGGGTTTGTATAACCATACCCGAATGCGGTTAAAATCAATGCGCCGCTGGCGAAAAAAAACAGTGATATTTTTAAACAAAAAATAAGAGGGTAGCGGATAATTTCTAAAGGAATCGCTATAATATATCTGAATATGTTGATGATGAAATTAATCATACTATTTTTGCTCCGCCTATTTTTCTTTGCCGACCATATTCTTTCTGTCGTTTCTTTCTATCTCTACCTTCCTTATTAGTAAAAAGATCATAAGCGGCGCGTCTCGCTCTATATTCGTCACTGGTTGCAAAGCCGCTTGATATGCTTGCAGCTAGTTCATACGCTTTTTTCATTGCTATCCAATTAATGAGTGCAACAAAAACAAGCATTATTGCTTGTCCAAATGTTTGCTCGACAGTTAATGTATCAACTGCTTGTTTTGAGAACCCCATTGTGAACATTGCAACCGCATAGCCAAAAACAGGAATTAGCGCGAAATTGGCACATTGCTGTATCCACATATCAAATGCTTTTGACCATGTATTGAACATTTTTGCAACAATGAAAATGGGGCCAATGCCTAGCATGATTGATAATAAAATTTTGCTTAAAACGACAATAACAAAAAGCCCGGCAATTGAAAAAAACATACTAGCTAAAATAACGATGCCAATGAAATAGTGTATAAAGAATCCACCTTTTGCGAATGACAGCTCTACAGCTTTTAATCCCTGTTTTATAAATTCTCCCATGAGTGTATTAATGCTATTAACATCGCCAATGCCGCCGAATGATGAAACGACTGTCGAGGCTATGCTGTCTGGAAAAACTGTAAAAAAATCGACGATGTAACGATAGTATTCAAATTTTAATGCTATAAATGTGATGATTGCGGCTTTTAGATAAATAAATGCAATGTCTGTAATTGAGAATGGTGTTACGCTAAAAAATGAACTAACGGCTAACATCAGTAAACTTATTTTTATAAACGTCAGCATGTATGAGCCTATGTAGCTCATTAAAGCAACTGAAACTGCTTGTATGTAGGCCGTTGATGTGTCTGTTAGTCGTGTTATAAAAAAATCAACAATATCTGTTATTTCCATTTTTACCAGCCTGTCATTTTTGTGGATGCCATTTTTTTGTCGTATGCGCGTCTGTCCATTTCCTCTTTAATTTCCTTATTTTTTTGTAACAGTATCATTGATAATGTTCTGTTTGTTTCAGTCATTTCTTGATACTGACTAATCAAAATTCCATTTCTTAATGTGTCGCGTTCTTTTGGGTTATCTGTTGCATCAGACGCTATTTCCATTTTTTCTATTTTTAAAACTTTATCTTCTGATCTGGCAATGGCTGAATGCGCTGTCACAAAAAAACTTTTGTTTTGCGCTACTTTTTTCTCATATAAATTTTTCTCCCATCCTAATCTTGGATCAATGTAAATCAAATCTGATTGATAGGGAACATGGCCTCTATCAAACGCATTGAATGCATTTCTCATACGCCTGTCTGTGCCTGAAAAAGTACGTTCGTATGAATCAATCTCGTCAACCATATACGACCAATCACGTCCCATAATATTCCTGATGTCTCTATCTCCGGCAACCCGCATTAATCCAATGTACCCAGGATTGCCCTCTAATATGTTAAGTAAATATACTGTTTTTCTGTAAATTCTTGCCGCCTCAAGAAAATTTTTATATGTATTAATGGTTGTTTGAACGGCCTCCGTTTTCATGATTAGCTGATATGCCTCTCTTATTCTTGATGACACGGCACTAATTTCACTTGACGCTTCTCTTAATGCACCTGATACGGTGTCAGCCGTTGTTTCGATCATGTTAGTAATGTCAAAAGGTAGGTCAGTTACATCGAATACGGGAAGAAATGCATTTGATTGTGTTGAAAATGTAATCAGCAAAAATAAAACTAAAGTATTAATTTTTTGTTTCATAATTTTTGTGCTTCTTGTAAATAGGGTTCTAACCAGTTGCTATTGTGTTTTTCATAGCATTGGTCATAAAGTTTATTTAACCGAGAATTTGCAGATAAAATTGGTAAATATTGTTTAATTCCATACAAATTAAAATCAAGAATTTTTGCTCTCGATTCCTGTTTAATAATGACTTGTCTTGATGCTGTCGTTGATCGTTTGATAAATTCAAACTCTGTTTTGGTTACACTGAGTTTTTTGTAAATGTCATAATCGCCGTTAGGATTTGCAAGAAAAAAATTGGTGGATACCTGACCTCTAATTGTTGATCCTATTTTTGATAAAACCGTATCCTCAACTTCTTGCGTTGAAAAAACATAAGCCACATTTTTATCTCTGTCTGTTTTGAATCCATATTTTGCTTTTTCTACAAAATAATCATGGTTTAATATTTGATGAAATTCTGAAAAAACAGTTATAAAGGGTGTGCCTGTTTTTTTTATTTCAGTGCAATGAAATAAAAAAGCCATTAGTGGCGTTTGTCCAATACCCATGTTTAAAATACCATCTGTATCAAAGCCAACGATTTTGTTTGTTAAATCTAGCTGACCTTTTTCGCCGTCAAATAACCATCCAAGTTTTTGTCCATTTGTATAAACTGCTATTCTGTCATGCAGGCTGTTTTTGCCGGTATTAGAAAAAAATTGTTTAAAATTTGTAAATGTGCGCTGCTCTTTTTCAACACGATCAGACATAAATGAACTAACGCTAGTATTTATTTTTTTTATTTCATCCAGTGTCAATGCTGGCCCAACTTGCTCACAGCATATTTCTACCAATTTTTTTAAAAATTCAATGTTCTGCGTGGTCGGCTCTAGTTGAAACGGCAGGCAGCCAGTTGGCTCACCCGGTTTAAATTCAAAATAATCTCCGCCGAGCATTTTTATTAATACTCGTGCATTTTTTTTAGAGTCGAAACAGTTCATAACCGGATTGAATTTTTGTATGTTTAATAAAATCCAGTTTTCTAAAACCGTTTTTCCTGTGCCGACACTTCCATAAATTGCAGCATTACCAACATCTGAAACGTGCAGATTGACATGATATGGCGTTTTGTCTGTCGTCATTCCTTGAAAAATACATTGCCCCCAATGATTGCCTTCTTTTTTCCCGTAGTCGTGGTTATAAAATGGGTTTAACGATGAAAAATTTTCATTTGTTAATGTTTTTTTTACGACAATTTCTTTATGATTTGCAGGCAACTGTGATAAAAATGCGCTTTCTGTTTCTATTAGTGTTCGTTTTGCAATGATGCCAGCACGTCTAAATATTCCTTGCGCTTCTTCTAAATTCTTTGCAGCAACATTAACGTTTTTGTCATGCGTATAAAATGTTAAATGACATTGACCGATGACAATTTCGCCGTTGTTTATGCTTTCTTCTACGTCTTTTAAGTCGTCAATATCGCCATTGATTAATTTCAAATCTCTTTTAATTGAGCGCATATAGTTAAAATATTTTTGACCTTTCATGTATGTAAAACTTTGCGACAAAATAAATTCAAAATCGAGTCCCAGCAGATCATTCAACCGACTTGATTTTAAATGTCCCTCAAAATCTTCAATATTCAACATAACGCCATACCGAGTTTCGGCTGTGTCTCGCTGTTCAACAACTTCTTTAGATGTCAAAATACCGGCTTGCGGTATGGTTTTTGACAGAGGACTATATGTTAACGGGATGTCGTAAAATTTACCGTTATACAGCTTTGAAATGAATGATGAAAATTTTGAAAATGCTATGCCATCATTTTTTACTATTTTTAACGAGGCTATTCCTGCCTCATTAAAATCTTTTTCGATCATTGAACAACGATCATCTAAAAACCGAATGCATTCCTCATCAGTTAATTTCCCACCCTTATCAACAAGGTTCTTTATTACCTCCAGGTCTGTTTCACCGCGAATGACAACGCTGATAAAATAGCGCACTACATACGTGTCTTTTAAAACGTTTTTATTGTATTCATCAAAAATACGCTGGCAGACTGGATTTTCAAATTCTGCGTGTATTTTTTCATCGTATTTTTCACGAATACAGTGTGTCCAAAGACACAGCCGGGTGTGTGCAATATTTTTAAATACCCGGTTACGTTTTATTTCCCATGACTGCAATTCATCTTCAGACATTGTTTGAAAAGGAACTCCTTGTAACTCATACGTTCTGATATAGTCCCGTTTGGTTTTAATTGTGTCCTCATCAATATGGCGCAAATATGGGAGAACTGTATTACCCGCTATTATTTTTTTTAAATTATTTTTCTGTGCTTTCATTGTGTTTAATATACCGCCCGGTTAAAGGCGGTTTTTATTAGTTAAAATCAATCGGGCTATAATAAACCCCGTCCATTTCTTTGTTTTTCCTGTTTCTAAACCAACATCGCATTAATGCAAAGGCATTATTAAAAAAGTTCTTGTTTTCATCGAGAGCTAAAAAGATACTTAAATGAGTAAGCGGGTAAATAATAACCATCCATAATATAATCCGCTCTGTTGCTGCTCCGATTAATAATGAAACTATGGCTAATGTAAGTGCAGTAAATACAGGTACTCCATAAAAATAGTGTCTTGCTAAGAGCACGCGATAAACTTTTGATTCCATTATCCAAAAATAGCATGTGCAATAGTTAGCAGATCATCCATATAAAATGCAACAATTCCAACGGCAGCTACTATGCCAACAGATGTCCATGCTCCACCACGGCTATCAAATTTAAATAAACTGACCACAGCAATTAACAGTCCAATGACAACAATTGCAAAATAGTTATCTTTCACTGTTTCTAAGAATATATCTGCAAAATTCTGAAATGCAGCAATTTGTACTGCGTGAGCTGGCGAGGTAATAGTTAGTGCTGTTAGTATTAATGCAACTGGATATATTTTGTTAAAACGGTCCTGTTTTTTGGTATTAATTTCTTTCATAAAGTTAGTCTCTGTTAAAAATTGAAAAAATAGCAACTTAGTGTTACTGTTTGTCAATATATACAAACTGTAACATTTATTCAAGAGTAATTTTAATTTTTTCTCACGCAAATTTTCTTATGAAAAAAATAGCAATACTATTTTTAATGGTTTTTGATGTTTCTGCTAGTTGCGATTATTTGCAGCACGTTAAACATTATTCAGATCATTATTCGTTTAATGCTGATTTTATTTTGAGTGTGATTCGCGCTGAATCAAATTTTGATTGTAATGCGGTATCAAAAAAAGGGGCAAAAGGGTTGATGCAATTGATGGATGAAACAGCTAAAAAATATAATGTTTCTGATTCATTTAATGCCGCAGATAATATTAATGGCGGAACGGCTTTACTTAGTGATTTGCTAAAAAAATATGATGATATTGATTTGGTTTTGGCTGCTTACAATGCAGGGGAGGGTGCAGTTAATAAATATAACGCAGTGCCACCTTATAAGGAGACACAAAACTATATTAGTAAAATAAAGGGGTTTTTTAAAATTAGGACTGGTATTGAATTGACAATGAAAACGGCTATGAAAAAACAGGATGATCCTAATTCGCCGTGGGTTCGTTTTCGTGTTTCATCACCTTGGCAGAAACACGCGCTTTAAAATTTAATATTTGTTTTCCTTGTTTTATCAAATTATCGTTTGCTGAGTTAATTAAATTCTCTCCAATTTTTGAATAAACGTCATTCCATTTTTTAATTTGTTGTTTGTCATATCGCCGCGGGTATGGGTCTGATAATTTTTGACCGTATAATTCTTTGACTATTTTTAAACCAGGTGGCGGCGATTTGCCAAATAGACCTCTTGAAACTCTTGATGTTGCCGATGCCTTTATGCCGTGCTCTCGCAAAACCTCGGCGTATTCAGAACGCCATTTTTTTAAATCTGATTTATTTGCAGCGATCTTTTTACCATCTGGTCCCACCATTTTTATTGAGACGTGTGAGTGAATCAAATCTTTGTCTGTGTGAACTGCAAAAATGGCTTCATGTCCGGCAAATGATTTTTGAATGAAATCCTTAGTCACTTTTTCCATTTTTTTTCTATCTAACGCTTTATCTCCTGACAGCATTAAATGCATTGTGTATCTGTTTGCGCCTTTTCTTTTCTTTGTTGATTTAATCCATTTGCCTATTGTTTTTTTTGCTGTATTTAGTTTCTTTATTTCTCCTTTTTCGTTCAGCAAATCAAGAGACTCGGATTGACTCATATAATCAACAAATGACGATGATTGGCCTCTTGATTTACCAAACGAAGTAACTGAAAAAATGGCTTGTTTATAGCCGTTTGCATTGTGAATTGCGTCTTGAACGGGCTTGCCAGAACTGCCCCAGTCGTTTTCTAAAAAACTATTTTTTTCACGTCCTGATCCAGACCTTGAAATATATTCACTATCCCTTGCTTTGCTTTTTTTCCGGTCTAATTCATCGTCTAATTTTGCCATTTTGACGCGCTTTTTTTAAAAAACTACTATCGTGATCTTTTAATAACCCGCTCTACCACCCATGTCACTTGCACATGTGCAAACTACCACCCCTTAATTGCTCCTTTCATCATTTCCATATCAACATTTTTTCGGCTTTGAATGTCGTTCAGCTCTTCGTTTTTCATTTCAGCGATGTATCCAACTGTTATGCCGATAGCAAAAAGCATGATTGTTATTGTTGCAGCAATTGCCAGTTTGTGTGTTTCAAAAAAAACCTTAATTGCGCTATCTGTTACCAGATTTGTTACATTTGATTTTGTGTTCATTGTTGTTCTCCAGGTTCGCTATAAAAATATATTTTGTGGTTTAAAACTTTTTCAATTGCAACTGAATTAACTGAATTTGGTCGTGAGTTTTTTCTGTTAATCCAGTGATTAAATCCAGCCGGGTTAATGTCTCCTCCAGCCTCATTAATTTTTTTGGTCATTTCGACCTGACTTAAACTATTTTCATCCATAAATTTGAGCAGTTCTTTTTTCCATGCCTCCATTATTACCTCTTT
>Ga0256839_1000290_pt1 | contig 64427 bp, 57 predicted proteins | sample 354166metaG_FD_185968 | JGI IMG/M metagenome (GOLD analysis project Ga0256839, IMG submission 185968) | Hydrothermal vent microbial communities from Mid Atlantic Ridge, Atlantic Ocean - 354-166 | ecosystem: Environmental > Aquatic > Marine > Hydrothermal vents | place: Atlantic Ocean: Mid...
TCGCCGAGCAGACCAATCTCCTGGCCCTCAACGCCACCATCGAGGCGGCCCGGGCCGGCGAGGCCGGCAAGGGCTTCGCGGTGGTCGCCCAGGAAGTGAAGGCGCTCGCCCAGCAGACGGCCAAGGCGACGGAGGACATCGGTCGCCGCATCACGAGCGTCCAGGAGACCTCGGCGGAGGCGGTCGAGGCGGTCGCCCGGATCATCGACCATATCGGCGGCATCGACCGCATCACCGCGGCGATCGCCGCCGCGGTCGAGGAACAGCACGCGACCACCAAGGACATCGGCGAAAGCGTCGCCCGGGTCGCCGGCGAGGTCGAGAAGATCAGCAGTGAGAGCGCCACCCATGCGGACGAGGCGAAAGCCAATCGGGAGCGCGCCAGACGGGTCGAGGAATTCGCCCGGAAACTGGACGCCACGGCCGCGGAACTGCGGGCGACGCTGGTCCGTCTCGTGCGCACCTCCGCCCCCGAGATCGATCGCCGCGCCGAGCCCCGCTACGAGGCCGGAATTCCGGTCCGGGTCGAGCATGACGGCGGCGGTCGGGACATGCGCGTCATCGATCTTTCCCGCGGCGGCCTCCGTCTGGAAGGGGCTCTGGCCGGGGTCGCTCCCGGCGCCCGCGTCCGAATCCTCGGACTGCTGGAAGATCCCGTTTCGGGGAAAATCGTCACCCTTTCCCGGCAGGGCACCCACATCGCTCTGGAGGAGGGCGAGACGGTTCGGGAGCGGATCGTCGCCCGGATCGGTCGGGCCTCCGGCGGCGGGGGAGAGGAGAGGAAGCGCGCCTGACGGTGGCGGACAGCCGGCGGCGGTGAGCGCGGTCCTCTACTTCCGGGATCCGCTTTTCACCAGCGCCGGCGGGTCGCCCGGGAAGGCACGGGGATGTTCCGCGCCACCGCCCCCGGCATCGCGGCTCTTTCCGAGCGCTTCGTAGAAGGCATCTTCGAGAGCCAGGAACGGCCCCTCCCAGGTCCATCGCTCGAGCACGAAGTGCCGGGCCGCCGCCCCGAGCCGTCGCCTTCGCCCGGCATCCGCCATCAGGGAAAGAACCGCCGCCGCGAAATCGTCGGGACCGGTGGCGAGGAGGAGCTCCCGCCCGTCCCGGGCGCCGATCCCCTCGTTGGCCACGGGGGTGGCCACCACCGCCCGGCCCATCGCCATGTATTCGAGAAGCTTGTTCTGCAGCCCGGCGGCGGCGCGGATGGGGGCGACGCAGACCGTCGCCCGGGCCATGTGATCGGCGGGATCGGGCACCGTTCCGGTGACCGTGATACCCGCCTCGCCGTCGAGTTCCCGGAGGGCCGGCACCGGATCGCGCCCGACGAGGTGGAGTCTCGCCTCGGGGCGGGCCGCCCGGATCCGCGGCCAGACCTCGCGTGCCAGCCACAGCGCCGCCTCGACATTGGGGGCGTAGCGCATGACCCCCGACATCAGCACCGTCGCCGGTTCCTCGAGGTCGGGATCGCGGGGGGCGAAGCGCTCGGTATCGACCCCGTGCGGGCCGAACACCACATTGTCGATCTCCGGCTCGCCATGTTCCCGGCACATGGCGGCGATCGCCTCGCGATCCTTCTCACCGATCAGCACGGTGCGGGTGAACCGCCGCCAGATCCGGGCCTCGTAGCGACCCATGCGGCGACTTTCGAAACGGTAGAACAGCCGTTCGGGCCAGCTCGCCGCGGTTTTCGACAGCCGCCGCGTGTTGAGGGTCTGGGAGAGCTGGAGGGCGAGAAAGGTGGTCGTCACCCGCTCCGCCGCCAGCTTCAGCGCTTCGGCGCTGCGCACGTAATAGGCATAGGCGAGATCGTAGGATTCGCGGGTCAGGAGTTCGCGGGTCCGGGCGAGCTGGGCGGGGGAGTGGAGATAGCCGATCTGGGCCGGCCAGCCCCGGAGCCAGCCCCGTCCCGCCTGCAGCAGCCCGCCCATTCTCGAATGCGGGAGGATCTCCACCCGCCGGCAGCGGCTCTCGAGCCATTCCCGGTGCGCGGGCGCGAGCCGCGGCCGGTTGGAGGCGAGGGTCACGAAATCCACCCGATGCCCGCGGGTGTGCAGGAATTCCAGGAGGTGGGCGACGGTCAGCTCGTCGCCGGTGGTCATCGGCAGCGGCAGGCGGCTGTAGAGAAAGAGAATCGAGAGGGGATGCGGCGCCGGTTCCAGCCGCATGGGCCGGGGCAGGCGGTCGATTCCCTTCGGTTCAGCCATCGTCGTGGCGCAGCCGGGTGAGGTCGAACAGCGGCAGCTCGGCCGGCAGCCGCTCCCGGATGCCGGGTATCGGCTTGCCGAGGACGGCGAGCCTGGCGCCCGCGGCGGCCCGTCCGAGATCCCGGCGCAGATGCGCGAGGAGGATCTCCTGATGCTCGAGGGCGACGGCGAAATTGACCCCCACCAGCCGGTCCGGGTCGAGGTCGGGATCGTAGATGTCGAGCTCGTAGCCGGCGTCGAGCAGAAGGCTCGCGAGATCCAGGAGCGGGCTGTTGCGGAGATCGTCGGTGCCGCTCTTGAAGGACAGGCCCAGGAGCAGCACCGGCCCCGGCGCCGCAACCCGTTCGCGGATGCGCTGGGCGAGCCAGGCGAGATGCAGGCTGTTGCTCTCCCTGGTGCCGGCCAGCACCGGCACGGCGAGACCGCAGTCGCGGGCCAGGGCCAGCATGGCGGAAAGATCCTTGGGCAGGCAGGAGCCGCCGAAGGGGCCGCCGGGCCGCAGATAGACGGGCGAGATGTTGAGCTTGGTATCGGCGAGGAAGATGTCGGCCACCGCCTGGGGATCGATGCCGCGGCTCGCACAGATGCGGCCGATCTCGTTGCCGAAGGCGACCTTCAGGGCGTGGAAGCTGTTGTCGACGAACTTGACCATTTCGGCGACCGCGAAGGGGACTTCGAAAAGCGGCGCGTCGATGCCGTCGTAGATCCCGAGAAGACGACGGGTGACGCCCTTTTCCCGCTCGCCGATGACGATCTTGGGCGGCGCGTGATAGTCCTTCACCGCGGTCGATTCCCGCAGGAATTCCGGATTGAAGGCGACCTCGTAGAGCCTTCCCGGAGCTTCTCCGGCGAGCTTGGCGAGGGTCGGCAGCACCAGCCGCTCCATGGTCCCGGGCGGCATGGTGCTGCGATAGACCAGCAGCAGCGGCGCCTTCGCCGGCGAGCGGGCGCGCAGGTTGCGGCCGAGCTGGCGGGTGACCTCCAGCAGATGGGTCATTTCCAGCTTACCGTCGGCCCGCGACGGGGTGCCGACGCAGATCAGGACGAGATCGAGGCGATCGAGATGGGGGGTGATGTCGGTGGTGCTGGAAAGCCGCCCCGCCCGGGCCCCTTCGGCCAGCAGCTCGGCCACCCCGGGTTCGACCACCGGCGATCGCCCCTCGCCGATCGCCGCCACCTTTTCCGGATTGATGTCGATGCCCACCACCCGGTGGCCGTCCTCGAGGAGACAGGCGGCGGTGGTGGTGCCGACATAGCCGAGACCGAGAATCCCGATCGTGAGACCCATGCTCCGTTCATCCATCCTGCTGGGGTCGATTCGCGTCGCCCGCCCTTCTACCGGCAATCGGCGGAGATTGGCTATGCCGGAACGCAGGAAGGCACCACCGGGGATGTCGCGGATCCGCGAGGCGCGGGCGGTCCGGGGTGCGGTTGAGTCGCGGCCCTTCCCGCGGTAAGCGGCTGTACACGACCGACGACGGAACGAGAAAGGAGGCCATCGATGCCCGGACGCCGGGAGGTTCTGGCGGCCCTCGGGGCGACGACCGTCGCCGCCGCGGTGCCGCTGCGTCACGCCGGGGCGGCCGAAGTGACCCTCAAACTGCATCATTTCCTGCCGCCCGTCTCCAACGCCCACCGGAACATGATCGAACCCTGGGCGAAGGCGGTGGAGGCCGCCTCCGGGGGGCGCATCGCCGTCGAGATCTATCCCTCCATGCAGCTCGGCGGCCGCCCGCCCTCGCTCTACGATCAGGTGCGCGACGGGGTGGTCGACGTGGTCTGGACCCTGCCCGGCTACACCCCGGGGCGGTTCCGGCGGATCGAGGTGTTCGAACTCCCCTTCCTGCCGGCCAGTGCCGAGGCCACCAGCCAGGCGGCGCAGCGTCTCTACGAGGAGGCCTTTCCCGACGAGTTCCCGGGGGTCAAGGTGCTGTGCACCCATACCCACGGACCGGGAGCCTTCCATCTGCGCGACCGGGCGGTGCGCCGGGTGGAGGATCTCGAAGGGCTCAAGATCCGCGCCCCGACCCGGGTCATCAACCGCACCCTCGAGCTTCTGGGAGCGGTTCCGGTGGGCATGCCGGTGCCGCAGGTCCCCGAGGCGCTCTCCAAGGGGGTGGTGGACGGTACGGTGCTGCCCTTCGAGGTCACCCGCCCCCTCAAGGTCCACGAGCTGGTGAAATATCACACCCTGTTCCGAGGCGAACGGGGTTTCTACGTGGCGACCTTCCTCTTCGCCATGAACCGGGCCCGCTACGAGAGCCTGCCCGAGGATCTGCGGGCGGTGATCGACGCCCAGGCCGGAATCGGCCTCGCCCGCCGTTTCGGTCGGGCGATGGACGAAGGGGAGAAGCCCGGCATCGAGGCGGCCCGGAAGCGGGGCAACGATTTCGTCGAGGTCGCGGGCGAGGATCTCGCCGGCTGGATCGCCGCCACCCGGCCGGCGGTCGAGGAATGGGTGGCGGCCGCCGAGGGCTTCGACGGCGCCGCTCTCCTCGGTCGGGCGCGGGAGCTGGTCGCCGAATACGCGGGCTGATGGCCGCGGCTTCCGGAGAGACGGAGGAGGGGCGGCCTCCCCCGGGTCCCGCCGGCCGGCTGCTCGGCACGGCGGCCCGGCTGTTCGCCGTCCTTTCCGGCCTCGTCGTCTGCCTGCTGGCGGTGGTGACGGTCTACGGGATCGTCACCCGCGAGCTCGCGAGCCTCGCGGGACGGGCGGGGATCGCGGCCCTTTCCTGGATCCGGCCGCTGTCCGGCGATTTCGAGATCGTCGCCCTGGGTTGCGGAATCGCCATCGCCGCCGCGATGCCCTACTGTCAGCTCGTGCGGGGCAACGTGGCGGTCGATCTGTTCACCGAACGGCTGTCCGGGCCGGCCAAGGCCCGCCTCGGCCTGATCGGCGATCTGCTGCTGGCGGTGATCGCCGCGCTCCTCGCCTGGCGGACCCTCCTCGGAGGGCTCGACGCCCACGGCTACGGCGAGACCACGATGGTCCTGCGCCTGCCGGTGGCCTGGGGCTACTTCCCGATCGCCGCCTCCTTCGCCCTGCTCGCCGCCGTGTCCCTCTACACCGCCCGGCAGCGGTGGCGGGAGGCCCGGTGAGCGGGGCGCTCGCCGCCGGTCTCGGGTTCCTGGCGCTGTTCCTGCTGCTGGCGGCCAGGATCCCGATCGGGGTGGCGATGATGCTGGTGGGCGGACTCGGCTATGCCGCGGTGGGAGGCTGGCCGCCGCTTCTGAACACCCTCAAGAGCACCCCCTTCGATCTCTTCGCCAACTATTCCTTCTCGGTGGTGCCGCTGTTCCTGCTGATGGGCGAGTTCGCGAGCCGTGCCGGCATGAGTCGGGCCCTCTTCCGGGCGGCCAGCGTCTGGCTCGGGCATCGCCGGGGCGGCGTCGCCATGGCCGCGATCGGCGCCTGCGCGGGCTTCGGGGCGATCTGCGGCAGCTCGCTGGCCACCGCCGCCACCATGGGGCGGGTGGCCCTGCCGGAAATGCGCCGCTTCGGCTATTCCGGCGCCCTCGCCACCGGCACCCTGGCCGCCGGTGGCACCCTCGGCATCCTCGTCCCGCCTTCGCTGGTGCTGGTGATCTACGCGATCCTGGCCGAGCAGAACATCGCCAAGCTGTTCGCCGCCGCCCTGCTGCCCGGGGTGCTGGCGGCGGCGGGCTACATGCTGGCGATCGCCCTCCATGTCCGCCTGGTGCCGGAAGCGGGCCCGCGGGGGGCGGCGGCGGACGCCGCCGCGAGGCGCCGCAGCCTGATCGAGATCTGGCCGGTGGTTTCGATCTTCCTCCTCGTCATCGGCGGGATCTACGCCGGCCTCTTCACCCCCACCGAAGGGGCGGCGGTGGGGGCCTTCGGGGTCGGGCTGCTGGCCTTCACCCACGGCGGCCTGCGGCTCGCCGGCTTCCTCGAGGTGCTGCTGTCCACCGCCCGCGCGACGGCGATGATCTTCCTGATCGTCCTCGGCGCCACCCTGTTCAACATCTTCCTGGCCCTGACCCGGACCCCGCAGATGCTGACCGAGGCGGTGGCCGCCTCCGGGCTCGCCCCGCTCGCGATCCTCGCCCTCATGCTCCTGCTCTATTTCCTGCTGGGCTGCGTGATGGACAGCCTCAGCATGATTCTCCTCACCGTGCCGATCTTCGTGCCGGTGGTGACGACCCTCGACTTCGGTCTGAGCGGCGAAGAGGCGCTGATCTGGTTCGGCATCATCGCCCTGGTGACGGTGGAGGTGGGGCTCATCACCCCGCCCGTCGGCCTCAACGTCTTCGTCATCAACGCCCTGGCCGAGGGGGTGCCGATGCGCGAAACCTTCCGCGGCGTGCTTCCGTTCCTGATTTCCGATTTTCTGCGGATCCTCCTGCTGGTCGCCTTTCCCTCGCTGAGTCTGGCCCTGGTCCGGATTCTGTTCCCCGGGTGAGGGGGTGCGGGGGATTTCTTCCGCCAAGTGAACTCCTTGGTCTGTTCTAAACCGGGAAGATAACCTCCTCTTCGCGGTCATTTCTACCGGATGGCGATCGATATGGCGGTCCGATGATACCATTCATGAATATTCTGCGAGATAACTTGACGAAACCAAAGTATTTTATTAATATGTTGCTGTCGCATCGGACGGATGTTATTTTCATGCTCTAGGGAAAATAAAGAACGACATCCTCCGGGGAGGAACGATGTCTCGCTTTTCGAGACGGATCGCCAAACTCCTGGCGACGGGCGGTATCCTGCTGGCGACGGGAAGCGGCGTGTTCGCGCAAGGTTTCCGCGAGCAGCAGCCCTGGCGGTTCCGCTCCTCGGCGGACCTCCAGGTCAGGCTCAACATCGAGGCCACCCGCCTCCAGCTCAACGATATCGGTACCCGGCAGGTCGGCAGCGGCGGCACCGCACTCGGCCTCGGATCGGGAGCCCTCGGCAGCGGGCTCTCGGTGACCAATTCACCCGGCAACCGCCAGTCGAGCAGCACCAGTACCGCCAACGCCACCAGCGGCAGCACCACCTACAATGTGACGATCCGCGGCGACGGCAACGAGGTGAACGTCGACGGATATCTGAACCTGGATGTCAACCAGGATACGCAAGGGATGGAATCGGCCATCACCAACCAGTGATCCGGGCGGCCGACCGAGGCGATTGCGAGTAGCGGGGCGGCACGAGATGAAAAAGATCGGAACATTCCTGTTCGTCGCTTTCGGAGTGGCCGCCTGTACCGTACCGCCGCCGAAGGACAAACCGATCGAGACGGTCCGCGGTTCGGTCCCGGTCCGGGCGAGCTCGCCGATGACCCCGGCGCTCGCCTGCCTGCGCCGGAACCTGCCCCGGGACGTCGATCTCCGCTTCGCCGTGTTCGGCCTGCCCGACAAGACCGGGGTGGTGGATTACGACGGCCCCGGCGCCTACGTGACCCAGGGCGCGGAGCTGATGATGGTCACCGCTCTCGCCAAGGCGGGGGTGCGTCAGGTCAACCGCACCGCCACCAACGTCGCCGAATGGGAGCTCCGGCAGGCCCTGGAAAAACGTCTCGGCGAGGGCCGTGCCGTCCAGGTCAACGGGACCGCCTATCCCTTCCGTCCGGTCCGGCTGGGCAATCTCCTGGGTTCCACCCACACCATCTACGGCGGCATCACCGAGCTCGATTTCGACATCGTCTCCGACGGCGCCGAGCTCAGCATCGCCGGCATCGGCGGCAGGGCCCGCGGCTACTACATCAGCCTCGGTCTCGACGTCATCGTCGCCGACACCCGGACCACCGAGATCGTCCTCGCCCGCTCCTACCGGAAGCAGCTCTGGGGGCAGGAGATCGAGGCCAATCTCTTCCGCTTCTGGGACATCAACCCGGGCGGCAACGGTGGCGACGATTTCGGCGATTTCGGCATCGAGCTGTTCGATGCGCGCCTCGGCCGACAGCAGAACGAGCCGGTGCACGCCAGCATCCGCTGGGTGGTGGAGCAGGCGGCCTACGATATCGTCCGCGACCTCGCCGGCATCGGCAACCTCTGTGACGAGCTGGTGCCCGAGTACAGCCGGTCCGCCCCCATGATGCTGAGCGTGAACGAGACGGCGCCGCCCGTGGTGAGCCGCGGGAAGGCGCCGATTCCCGCCGAAGAACTCGTCCCCGAGGAAGCCGCGACGGTGGCGCCGAGTGCCGGCCCCACCGCCCTGTCCCCGGGCGAGGAGCCTTCCGGACCGCGTGCCGTGCGGCTGCCGGATGGGAGGGTCCTGCCGGTGCAGGAACCGTAGACGAACCCACCCCGCACGGGGCGGGGTGGGTGTGGTCCGACCAACCACGCTTTGGAGGCTACAGGCATGAAACGTCTTCTCTCAACCACCGCCGTCGTCCTGCTCGCATCCCTGGGTGCGGCGCAGGCCGGTCAGGTGGACATCGTCATCCAGGATTTCGACGTCCAGAACGAACAGAACGTGATCAACGAGATCGATGCCGGAGAGATCGTCGACTCGAGCCAGGAAGGCACCAACATCGCCAATATCGCCTCGCTGCTCGACGTCACCCCGGGTGCCGGCAGCGAACTCGACGACGGCGGCGTCGCCCTCGATCCTCTCCTGATCGACGTCTTCGGCCCCAATGTGGCGGATTTCATCAACAGCCACGGCGACATCTACATCGCCGCCCAGCTCTTCGCCGACGTCCAGCGGGTGGAGAACAGCGCCGTCGCCGGTCTCGGTGACGTCGGGGTCGATCAGAGCGGTCTCAACGTCGTCAACGCGTTCAGCGCCGAGGATGCCTACGACGGCAGCGATGTCGGCGACGTGTATCTCGTCTACCAGTCCTTCGGCTCCTGGTTCGCCGACGGCCTCGCCGGCGCCGAAGATACCTGGCAGATCGTCGACAACTCCATACGGGCGCGCAACGACATCAACGACAGCGGTCAGGAAGGCACCAATCTCGGCAATGTGACCTCGATCGCCGACGACGGCGGCAGCCTCGATGCCGGCGAGCTCGTCGGCAACCAGATGCTGCTGGTCCAGGTGGCCGGCGGCCCGGCCGAGATCACCAAGCAGCTCGTCAAGAACAAGGCGCGCGCCGGCGACGACATCAACGGCCTGACCCAGGAAGCCCTCAACGCCGTCAACGTCGCCAGCCTGACCCTGGACGGCGACCAGGCTTCGGGCCTCACGGTCGTCACCCAGAAGACCTACGAGAACTTCGATCAGTCGATCGCCAACACGGCCTACGCCGGCTCGACGGCCACCGGCGTCGCCCAGAGCGGCACCAATCTCGGCAACGTGCTCACCGTCAACGTGACGGTCGAAAACGGAAGCTGATCCGCCGGACCGGCACGGATCGAAAGTTTCGGGGCGGCTCCGGCCGCCCCTTTCTTTCGTCGGGGGCGGAAGAAATCGCCCCCGAAACCGGTCGTAGAGGTTAAGACTGGTCCCGGCTCCGGGGGAGAGATGCGATGACGGACCGGGAATGGGTGACGGGCGTGGCGATGCTCGCCCTGCTTTTCCTGTCGTCCGCTCCGCCGGCCGCCGCCGGCTGCCTGCCGCCGCCGCGGGGGGAGGTGGTGCTGCGGGTCTCCGGTGCCATCGGCTGCGCCGACCTCGACGGCGAGGCCCGGTTCGACATCGCCCTGCTCGAAAGCCTCGGCACGACGCGGATGATCACGCGCACGCCCTGGACGGAGGGGGAGGGGGTTTTCGAGGGGGTCACCCTGCGGCGTCTGATGACGGCCGTGGAGGCGCGGGGGGAGAGCCTGCGGGCAATCGCCCTCAACGACTATGCGGCCGAGATCCCCTTCGCGGAATTCGCGGCGTTCGACGTCCTGATCGCCTGGAGTCTCGACGGCGAGCGGCTGTCGCGCCGGGACAAGGGGCCGCTCTGGATCGTCTATCCTTGGTCGGAGCGCCCGGAACTGGATACCCGCCGGATCCGACAACATTCCGTCTGGCAGCTCGCGCGCCTGGTGGTCCGTTAGGATGGTCGGCCATCCCCCGCCGCCTTCCCGGAAACATTCGCGACCGCTCACCTACGCCCTGCTGACCATGGCGCTGGCGATGTTCGCCGCCGCCCTCGTCTACAACATCTGGCGTCTGGAACGGGGCAACGAGGCGCTGCTCGCCTCCGCCGGCGAAAGCGCCTGGCAGGTCTTCCAGGCGGAGTTCGAGCTGCAGCGGCTGCTCTACAGTCTCGAGCGCCACGCCCTCGGAGAGGCTTCGGAAACGGACGCCGAGCTCCGCAAGCGGTTCGACATCTTCTGGAGTCGTCTGCCCCTGATGATCGCCGGCGAGGACGCCATCCTGGTGCGCGAGGCGAGCCGGGCCGAGGAGGTGCTGCCGGAGTTCCTCGCCACCCTCGAACGGCTGGCCCCCCTTCTCGATCGGGTGCGCGGCGATCCGGCGCGCTTCCGGGACGTCCGCGCGGCGCTGGAGGCGATGCAGGGGCCGCTGCGCGAGATCTCCCTCGCCACCCTGCACGAGGTCGCGCGCCGCCACACCCTTCTCCGCGAAGAGCTGGCCGCTCTCGCCCGGCGCAACAACCTGTCGCTGGCCGGGCTCGTGGGCAGCATCGCCATTCTGCTGTTCCTCCTCCATCGCGAAGTGGGACACACCCGATTCCTCCTCGCCCGTTCCCATCTCCAGGAACGGCGGGTGCGCCATCTCGCCCATCACGACATGCTCACCGGGCTGCCCAACCGGCGCCTGTTCGAGGAGCGTCTCCGGGAGATGCTGCGGCGCCCGGAACCGCATCGCCGACGGGTCGGGCTGTTGCTGCTCGATCTCGATCATTTCAAGGCCGTCAACGACACCCACGGGCACGCCGTCGGCGACGCCCTCCTGCGGGCCGCCGCCCGCCGCATGCGCACTTGCATGCGGCGGGCGGACATGCTGGCCCGGATGGGGGGCGACGAATTCGCGGTCCTCCAGGAAGAAACCGAAGAGGAGGAAAATCTCTGCCTGCGTCTCGCCGGCCGGCTGCTCGACGCCTTCGTCGAGCCTTTCGAGCTCGACGGCCGTCGCCTGCGGGCGAGCCTGAGCGTCGGCATCGCCCTGTTCCCGGATCATGCGCGCGATGCCGCGGAACTGCTGCGGCGGGCCGATCTCGCATTGTATCGGGCCAAGGCGGCCGGCCGGCGGCGGCTGGTGCTGTTCGAGGCCGAAATGGAACGCGATCTCTCCTGAGGATCCGCCCGCCGCCTCGCATGTTCGCCTTACATTCCGGTTGTCGCGAGGCCGTCCGGCAGTTAGGCGCTTGTCAACATTCGTCGTGAAAGAATGATGAAACGCCGATCCCGGGCCCCGGAACGGCGGCCGGCATCGCCTCCGGCGGACGGGGAAGAGATCGCGGGTGCCCGGGAGACGCGCGCAAGAAGAAAAGGACCGAGAAATGACCCCTCGGCTCGCGCTCACACGCCGGCGTTTTCTCGAAGGCGGTACCGCCGCGGCGATTCTCGGCACGATCGCCTTCCCGGCCCTGGCCCATGCCCGCGAACGCCGCCTGACGCTGCAGCATCTGCATACCGGCGAGAAGCTGCGGGCGACATATTTCGCCGACGGCCGCTACATCGAGGAGGAGCTCAGGGCCATCGACTACGTGCTGCGGGACTGGCGCACCGGCGAGGTCAAGCCCATCGACCCCGAGCTCCTGGATCTCCTCTATCTTCTCCGGCTGGAGCTGGAGACCAGTGCCCCCTATCACGTGATCGGTGGTTACCGGTCGAAGAAGACCAACGAGATGCTGCGCCGGATGGGTCGGGGCGCGGCCAAGAAGAGCCTGCACATCGAGGGACGGGCGGTGGATTTCCGGGTTCCCGGCCGGCGTCTCGCCCTGGTGCGCAAGGCGGCGGTGAGTCTCCGGGGCGGTGGCGTCGGCTATTATCCCCGCTCCGACTTCCTGCACATCGATACCGGTCCCGTGCGCTACTGGTAGGCAGCCGGTCCGGCGCGGCGGTCCGGAATCGGGCCGGGCGACCGCTTCCGGCGCCTTCGCCCCCGGGTGTGTCCGCTTCGCGTTTTTCGCCGCCGATCGATTGTGCGCTGCACAAAAAATGATGCCATCCGCGGGCCGATGGGCTATCGAGGGGCCGCGCCGGAACGCTCTTCGTCCGGATCCGCGATCTCCACCGTCACGACGAGGCCTTCATGAACCATCTCGACGCGCTCGAGGCCGAGAGCATCCACATCCTGCGCGAAGCCTTCGCCAAGCTCGACAAGCTCGCCATCCTCTGGTCGCTCGGCAAGGACAGCAATGTCGTGCTGTGGCTGGTCAGAAAGGCGTTCTTCGGTCATGTCCCGTTTCCGGTGATGCATGTCGATACCGGCAAGAAGTTCCCGGAAATGTACGCTTTTCGCGATCGTTACGCGAAAGAGTGGAAGCTCAACTTCATTTCCGAACCCTGCCCGCCGATCGAGGCCGTGGATCCCACCCTGCCGCCGGCGGCGCGTTCGGCGGCGCGCAAGACGCTGGGGCTCAAGCGGGCGCTCGAGAAGCACGGGTTCGAGGGGCTGATCCTGGGGATCCGCCGCGACGAAGAAGCGCTCCGCGCCAAGGAGCGCTACTTCAGTCCGCGGGGCGAGGACGGCGGCTGGAACCTCAAGGACCAGCCGCCCGAATTCTGGAACCAGTACATGACCGATTTTCCCCCCGGCACCCATGTCCGGGTGCATCCCATCCTGCATTGGACGGAAGTCGACATCTGGCGTTACACCAAACGCGAGAACATCCCGGTGATCGATCTCTATTTCGCGAAGGATGGCAAGCGCTACCGCTCGCTCGGGGATCGGGACATCACCTTTCCGGTGGCGAGCGACGCCCGGACCATCGACGAGATCATCCGCGAGCTCGAGACCACCCGGATCCCGGAACGTTCCGGTCGCGCCCTCGACCACGAGACCGAGGACGCCTTCGAACGCCTGCGCACCGCCGGCTACATGTGACCGCGCCTCGCCGCACCGCACGGACCTGCCATGACCACCCCTGCCACGACCATCGAAGATCGTCCCCTGAAGATCGTGATCGTCGGCCATGTCGATCACGGCAAATCGACCCTCGTCGGCCGCCTGCTGCATGACACCGGATCCCTGCCCGAAGGCAAGCTGGAGGCGATCCGGGCGATGTCGGAGCGGCGCGGGATGCCCTTCGAATGGGCCTTCCTCATGGACGCCATCCAGGCCGAGCGCGATCAGGGCATCACCATCGACACGACGCAGATCCGCTTCCGGACCGAGAAGCGGCCCTATGTCATCATCGACGCCCCCGGACACAAGGAATTCCTCAAGAACATGGTGACCGGGGCAGCGAACTCGGAAGCGGCGCTGCTGCTGATCGACGCCGAAGAGGGGGTGCAGGAGCAGTCCCGCCGCCACGGCTATCTGCTGCATCTCCTGGGCGTCCGCCAGGTGGTGGTGCTGGTCAACAAGATGGATCTGGTGGGATATTCGGCCGAACGGTTCGGTGAGGTGGCCGAGGATTATCGCGCCTATCTCGCCGGTCTCGGGGTCGAGCCGCTGGCCTTCATCCCCATCTCGGCCCGCGAGGGCGACAACATCATCCGCCACAGCCCCAACATGCCCTGGTATCAGGGGCGGAGCGTGGTCCAGGCGCTCGACGGATTCGCACATCTGCCGCCGCCGGTCGATCGGCCGCTCCGGATGCCGGTGCAGGACGTCTACAAGTTCGACCACCGGCGGATCATCGCCGGTCGCATCGAGAGCGGCAGTCTGGCGGTGGGGGACGAGGTGATCTTCTCCCCCTCCAACAAGACCGCCCGCATCAGGACCATCGAGGCCTGGAACGTGCCGGAGGCGCCCGAACGGGCGACCGCCGGGCAGAGTATCGGCATCACCCTCGACGAGCAGATCTTCATCGAGCGCGGCGAGGTGATGAGCCATCTCGAACGGGCGCCCATGGAGACCAACGTCTTCCGCGCCCGGGTCTTCTGGCTCGGCCACCGGCCCCTGGAGGTCGGCCGGCAGTATCTGATGAAACTCGGCACCAGCGAGGCCCGGGTGACCGTCGAGGCCATCGAGCGGGTGATCGACACCGACGATCTCTCCAGCCGGCCGGCCGACCGGATTCTCCGCAACGGGGCCGGCGAGGTGGTGCTGCGGGCGCGCCGCCTGCTGGCGGTGGACGAATACGAAAGCGACCCGGCGACCGGCCGCTTCGTCCTGGTCGAGGACTTCCTGCCGGTGGGCGGCGGCATCGTCTCGATGGAGGGCTATCCCGACCAGCGTCGGCTGGTGACCGTCAAATCCACCAACATCCACGCCGTCGGCCATGCGGTGACCCGCGAGGCGCGGCGGGCGCGCAACGGCCACCGGGGCGGGGTGCTGTGGTTCACCGGCCTGTCGGGGTCCGGCAAATCGACCCTGGCGCTGGCCCTCGAGCGCGAGCTGTTCGCCAAGGGCTATCAGGTCTACGTGCTGGACGGCGACAACATCCGTTCCGGGCTCAACGCCAACCTCGGCTTCTCGCCGGACGACCGGGCGGAGAACATCCGCCGGGTGGGCGAGGTGGCGGCGCTGTTCGCCGATGCCGGCTTCATCGCCATCTCCGCCTTCATCTCCCCCTACCGGGCCGATCGCGAGCGGGCGCGGAAGGCGGCCGGCGAGGATTTCCACGAGATCTGGGTCAAGGCCTCGCTGGAGGCCTGCGAAGCGCGGGATCCCAAGGGCCTCTACCGCAAGGCCCGGGCCGGCGAGATTCCCGATTTCACCGGGATTTCCAGCCCCTACGAGGCACCCGAGACGCCCGATCTGGTGCTTCCCACCGACACGCTGCCGGTGGAGGAGTGCCTCGCCGTGCTGATGCGCTACGTGGAGGAGAACTTCCGCATCTGAGCCCCTCACAGCACCGCGGCGGCGGTGCGGATGTCGGTGATCAGCACGTTCACGTAGCCGCCACGCAGGACCGCGCGCACCGCCGGCACCTTGTGATCGCCGCCGGAAGCCAGCACCCGCACCGGCAGGCGGCGGAAATCGCTCAGCGGCAGCCCCACCACCCGGCGATTGATGGGATGATCGACCGGTCGTCCCTCGGCATCCAGGAAGGTGCCGAGGAGGTCGCCGGTGGCCCCCAGTTCTCCGAGCGCCTTCTGTTCCTCCGCCCGGATGAGGCCGAGCCGGCGATTGGTGGCCCGCGGCGACAGCTCGCCGACGCTGGCGATCGCCAGATCGGCGCTGCGGGCCCGTTCCAGCACCTCGGCGATGGGCCGCTGATGGATCAGCATGTCCCGCATCCGCGCACTGCTGGCGAAGGTGGGGGCGGCCAGATAGTAGCACTGGGCGCCGAGCTTTTCGGCCAGCCTGGAGGCGGTCTCGTAGGTGTTGATCTCGAGTCCGCGGCCGACCCCGCCGAGGAGGGAGACCACCGTCAGATTTTCCACCTTCCGGCGGCTGATGGCGCGCACGCTCCAGTAGAGGGTGCGGCCCCAGCCGATCCCCAGGGTCTGACCCGAGCGCATATGGTCGGAAAGCCAGTGGCCGAGCGCCATTCCCAGGGTCGCCGGCAGATGCTCCCGATCGACGGGAGTCGGCAGCACGAGGCAGTCGAGGAGCCCGTAGGCCTCGGTCAGTTTCCGCTCCTGGGCGACACAGGGGGCGAGGCGGCCGTTGATGCGGATCTGGACGAGGCCGGTCTCGCGGGCGAGCTGCAGATCGCGCACCACCCGCGCCCGGCTGATGCCCAGGAGATGGCCGATCTCGGCCTGGGTCCGCCCCTCGATGTAGTAGAGCCAGGCGATGCGGGTACGCCGCTGCTCCTCGTCGTCGATGATGTCGAGGGCGATGCCCAGAGGCGACCGGTTCTCGGCGGTTCCGGTCGCCGGATTCTCCTTGTCCTTCATCCTTCCCCCGCGGCGAATGCGGCGAGGCGACCGGCCTGCGCCGCCAGATCGAGAAAGCCGTAGCGGTCGCGGATCTCGAAGGCGTGCGCCACGGCCCGGCGATAGAACGCCGGATCGATGCCCAGTTCGGCCGCCGACAGCGCCATTCCCGCCCGCCGCATGAGCCGCTCCATCTCCGCCGGCGGCAGCATCGCCGCCGAAAGCCGTTCCCGCAACTCCGGCCAGCGGGTTTCGAGGCGCCGGTCGAGACGGGCCGTGCGGATGCGGTCGAAGGGTTTCCTCGCCACCACCTCGAGGCAATCCGCGGCGACGTCTCCGTACCGGGTCCGGAACGGCTCCTCGGCGACGGCGATGGGGGCGAGGCGGGGCGGTTCCTCCGCGGCCAGCATCATGGCCTGGAGGCGGGCCAGACTCCAGCTGGCGAGGCCCACCTGCTCGCCGTGCAGGGTGCCGGGATGGGGATCCGCCAGCATGTCGATGAAATGGCTGATGGCATGCTCGCCCATCGAGCCGCAATGGCTGGTGTGGGTGACCAGCACCCCGAATCCGGAAAGCACCAGGAGGCGGGTCAGGAGGCGGATCGCCTCGGCATCGCCCCGGGGCAGGCGCTCGGCCATGGCATGGAGCCGCCGTTCCTCCTCGCGCATCAGCGCATAGGGAGTTTCGGCATAGGAGGTGTCCAGCAGCAGGTGGGAAAGCAGCCAGTCGAGCTGGGCGGTGCTGCGGCAGAGGATGTCGCCGAAACCGGCCCGGATCATCCGCGCCGGGGATGCCGCGAGGATCTCGAGATCGAAGAACACCCCCACCGGAGAATGAGCCGGCAGACTCCGCTTGAAGCCGCCGCTGCCGATGGAAACGGTGCTCGTCACATAGCCGTCCATCGAGGGAGCGGTGGCGAATACCGCGCATGCCCGGCGGTTCAGGAAGCTCGCGTATTTGCAGAGATCGTTGAGGGTGCCGGAGCCCACCGCCACCAGCCCGTCGAGATCGCGGGTCCGCCGGGCGAGGCGGATGGCGGTCTCCTCCTCGGCCCGGGGGCGGTCCAGGAGCACCACCTCCGGATTGTCGAGGGCGCGGGCGATGCGCTCTCCCAGCACCGGCATGGTGTTCTCGTCGGCGACCAGGGCGAGCCGTCCCGAAAGCCCGACCCCGGCCAGGAGCTCCCGTTCGCCGCCGGCCAGCGACGGGGCGATGACCAGTCGCCGGATCGCCGTCGAGAGGGGTTTCCCGGTTTCGGCCGCGATGTAGCGCCCGCCGACGATCTCGTCGATCAGCCCCAGTTCGGGCCAGGCACGGCTCATCGCGCGGCCCGCCGGAAGGCGGCGAGGCGGGCGAAGATCCCGCGCAGGGAAGGGTAGAGCTCGCGGTAGAGTTCCCGCAGGGGGGCACAGGTCTCGGCGGTCTCCGGATCGGGGAGATTCTCCCCGGCGATCGCTCCGCGCATGGCGGCCGCGGCTTCGGCCGGGCTGTCGTACCAGCCGGCACCGGTCGCCGCCAGCATCGCGGCCCCGAGACAGGTCGCCTCGATGGTCGCCGAGAGGCGGATCGGCCGCCCCGTTACATCGGCCAGGATCTGCCGCCAGAGCGCGCTCCGGGCGCCGCCGCCGATGACCAGGATCTCCTCGACCGGCACCCCCGTGATCCGTTCGATGACATCGTAACCCGCCGCCATGTCGAGGGCCACGGCCTCCATCAATGCCCGGTAGAGATGGCCGCGACCATGTTCGGCGGACAGCCCGACCAGCGCCCCCCGGGCATCGGGATCCCACCAGGGCGGCATGGCCCCGGACCAGTAGGGCAGGAGCAGCAGCCCGTCCGACCCCGGCGGCACCCGTCGGGCTTCCGCCTCGAGCCGGTCGTAGCAGTCGGGCTCGCGAGCCGGATCGAAACCGAAGATCCGCCCCACCATCCAGTCGGTGAGGAAGGATCCGGTGCGCAGGCAGAGCTCCAGGATGTAGCCGCCGCCGTCGAGCGCGGTCAGGGTCCGAAAGGCGGGATCGGCGGCGAATGCCGCGGCATGGACGCCGGAGACGGCGGCCGTACCGAGGTTGAGATAGGCCCGGCCGGGGCCGGTCACCCCGACCCCGAGCCCCGCCGCCTGGCCGTCGCCGCCGCCGGCGAACAGCGGAATGCCGCCGGCCAGACCGGTCGCCGCCGCCGCCACCCCGGTGATCTCACCGAGCGGGCTGCCCGGCGCCACCGGCTCCAGCAATCGTTCGGGGGACAGGCCGAGGGTTGCCAGGATCTCGGGGCTGTAGCGCCGGTTCCGGAGATCGAGCAGGCCGTGCGGATCGGCGCTCGCCCAGGAGGTCGCCGGGCTCCCGGTGAGGCGCATGGCGAGATAGCCGTGGACGTCCACCACCCGCCCGAGGCGACGCCAGTTTTCGGGCTCCCGGCGCTTCAGCCAGTGGAGGCTGAAGACGGCCGGGGTGGGATCCGGCGTCTTGCCGGTGATCGCCCGGAAACGGTCGCGGCCGAGCCGCCGCCCCAGAAGATCGACATCCTCGCGACAGCGTTCGTCGAGCCAGAGAATGGCGGGACGCAGCTCCTCGCCGCGGGAATCCAGGAAGCCCACCGTTTCCCGCTGGTTGGTGACGGCCAGGGCGGCGATGCGGCCGGGATCGATCCGGCCGAGGAGATCGCCCAGGGCGGCGCACAGCGAGGACCACCAGTCCTCCACGCTCTGCTCGAACCAGCCGGGACGGGGCGAGCGCATGGCCACCGGCGCGCGCCCTTCCGCCACCATCCGCCCGCGGCGGTCCCAGGCGATCGCCTTGGTCGCCGTGGTGCTGCTGTCGATGCCGATCACCAGATCCGTCGCCATCTTCCTCTCCATCCCGGACGGCGGACGCGGCGCTCCGGGGGCTGCCGCGTCACGCGGCTCACGCCTCGCGGAAGGGAACCGCCGGCTCCTCCGCCCCTTCGCGGAGGATCCCCGCATCTTCCTCGCCGGAGGGGCGCCGGCCGGTCGCTCCCGAGCGGCAGGACGAAGGCGAAGCCGGGAACGGGCGGGATGACGCGACCGGGGAAGGCGGATAGAGAAGGAGCGACCACGGGTCGGACCGCGATCGCCGATGGTCGGAACTGCCGCACACGGTGGCCGTCACCCGTCGATCACCTCCCCGATCCCCGCTCGGCCGATTGTGCGGGTGATACATTTGTGTTACTCGTAAAACAAATGTTCACAAGCCGCGGCCGCTGTCAAGAAGGGAGCGGAGGGGGTCTTCGGAAAGGGGAGGGGGGAGATGCGCGAAGCGGGAGATGTCGGAAACCGGCGCCGGGAGCTCGTCGAGGCGCTGCGCTGGATGAACGCCTCGGGGCTCAACCAGGGCACTTCGGGCAATATCAGCATCCGCCACGGTCCGGTGATGCTGATCTCGCCCTCCGGGGTCCCCTATGATCGGTTGGAGCCCGAGGATGTCGTCGAGATGCCGCTCGACGGCGAATACGGCGCCTTCCGGGCCCGCGGCGACAACCGTCCCTCCTCGGAATGGCGCTTCCATCTCGACATCATGCGGCAGCGCCCCGAGGTCGGGGCGATCGTCCACACCCATTCCACCTACGCCACCAGTCTCGCCATCTGCCGCAAGGAGATCCCCGCCTGCCACTACATGATCGCCGCCGCCGGCGGGCCCACGGTGCGCTGTGCGGCCTATGCCACCTTCGGTACCGAGGAGCTGTCGACGAGCGTGCTGCGCGCGCTCGAGGGGCGCAACTGCTGCCTGATGGCCAACCACGGCATGCTGGCGACCGGACCGAACCTCGAGAAGGCGATGTGGCTCGCGGTCGAGCTCGAGACCCTGGCCAAACAGTACTATCTCACCCTCGCCATCGGCGGGCCGGTGGTTCTCCCCGATGACGAGATCGTGCGGGTGATGGAGCGGTTCAAAGGCTACGGGCCGCGCCCGAAGGCGAAGGCCCGGCACGGGGCGGGCTGAGGTGGCGGCGGCGGGGATGCGGCCCCTCGCCGACTGGCCGCGGGAGGAGCGGGCGCGCATCCGCCGCGTCTTCACCGACATCGACGACACCCTGACCCTGGACGGCCGGCTGCCGGCGATCGCCTATGCGGCGATGGAACGGCTGGCGGCGGCCGGCATCGCCGTCGTTCCCATCACCGGTCGGCCGGCCGGCTGGTGCGACCACATCGCCCGCATGTGGCCGGTCGAGGGGGTGGTGGGGGAGAACGGCGCCTTCTGGTTCCGCCACGATCCGGCCCGGCGCCGGCTGGTGCGACGGTTTCTCGAGGAGGAGGGGGTCCGGCGGCGCAACCGGCGGCGGCTCGAGGCGCTCGGCCGGCGGATCCTCGCCGAGGTGCCGGGCTGTGCGCTGGCCTCCGACCAGCTCTACCGGGAATCCGACCTGGCGATCGACTGGTGCGAGGACGTGCCGCCCCTCGACGAGCCGGCGGTGGCGCGGATCCTGGAACTGTTCCGTGAGGCGGGCTGCACCGCCAAGGTCAGCTCGATCCATGTCAACGGCTGGTTCGGGGACTACGACAAGCTGACCATGACCCGTCTCTTCGCCCGCGAAGCCCTCGGCTTCGATCTCGAGGCGGAGCGCGGATCCTGCTGCTTCGTCGGCGATTCCCCCAACGACGAGCCGATGTTCCGCTTCTTCCGGCCGGCGGTGGGAGTGGCCAATCTGGCGCGTTTCGCGGAGCATATGCGGGATCTGCCCGCCTACATCACCCGCCGGGCCGGCGGCGAGGGGTTCGCCGAACTGGCCGGGGCACTCCTCGACGCCCGTTCCTGAACCCGCGCCGGAACCGGTGCCGTGTTCCGGAAAACGGCGTCCCGATTGCCGCTTGCCTTCGGTCCCGAAATCCGCTTCGCCATGGGCCATGTTCCATGCCGCCCCGCTCGAGCTCCGCCGCCCCTTCGAGGGCGTGCTGGTGGTCGCCGATCTGCACGGCCGGGCCGACCTTTTCGCCCGCTGTGCGGCGGTCGCCGAAGCGCGCCGGCTGTTCCTCGTGAGCCTCGGCGATCTCGTCGATCGCGGCCCCGACGCGCCGGGAGTGCTGCGGCGGATGCGCGATCTGGTGACGCGGGGGATGGGGCTGTTCCTGCGCGGCAATCACGACGACAAGCTCTTTCGCACCCTCCTCGGTCGGCGTACCCGTATCGACGAGGAGCTGGCCGTCACCCTCGACCAGCTCCGGGCCGCCGGCGACGGGCTGGAGCTCGAGAACTGGTTCCGGGAAACATATCCGCGCATGCCCTTCGTCGTCGGCCACCGCCGCACGGTGCTGGTGCACGGGGCGCTCACCGCCGACATGCTGCCGCCGGTGGCGGTCTTCACCAAGCGCTGCCAGGCCCTGGCCCTCTACGGACAGACCACCGGCGAACGGACCCCCGAAGGGCGACCGGTGCGCATCTATCGCTGGCTCGACGAACTCCCTTCCGATCTGCTGGTGATCGCCGGTCACGATCCGCTGAGCGGCGAGCTCCTCTACCTGCGCCGCGGCGCCGCGGGCGCGCGGCTCCTGCATCTCGACGCCGGGGCCGGGCAGGGCGGCCCCCTCGCCGCCGCCCTCCTCGACGGCGAGGGAAGGTTGTGCGGGACCCTGCAACTCCGCCCCGGTGACCGCCTTCCCCGACCCTGTCCGGTGGTGCCGCTGACCACCGACGAGACGACCGCCGCGCGATCCCGGTACCGGCGCTTTGCCCGGCCGGGTTTCGGCGCTAAGTAGGCCTCGGGTCCGCCCGCCGGGCTCGCCGCCGGAACCGCCGACGGGCGACAGAGGGAAAGAGCGAAAGCCATGCGCGAGATCGAAAGCGGCCCGCCGCCACGGCGCATCTTCGAGGTGACCACCGCCGAGCGGGCGCTGCGCTGCGGCATGGCCTGCCGCATCCTCGACGCCGGCGCCCGGCTGGCGATGGCGGCGGAAACCCTGCCGGCGCCGCCGGCGATCGACGCGGGGCCGGTGCGGCTGGTGCTGACCGGCTGGCGACTCGCCAGTCTCGGTTTCGCCGTCGAGCCCGAATGCGGCTTTTCCCTGCCGTTCGATCCGGCCTCCACGGCCGCGCATCTCCGAGCGCTCGTCGATCCCACCCGTCCACCGCCCTCGCCGCTGCCCTTCACCGCGGAACAGCTGCGGCCCGCCGACCGGACCGAGGCCGCCGCCCTCGAACTCTGCAAGCTCGCCGGCCTGCTCCCCGCGGCCCTGATGTTCGAGGAGGGGGCGAAAGGCGCACCGCACGTCGCCGCCGAGGCCGATCTCGTCTCCATCTTCGCCTATCGCGACTGGATCGCCCGCAGCGTCCAGCCGGTGGTGGAGGCCGAAATCCCTCTGCGACTGGCCGGCCGGGCCCGTTTCGTGGCCTTCCGCCCGGCCGACGGCGGAGCCGAACAGTACGCCATCCTGATCGGCGCGCCGGCGGCCGCGGAGGCGCCGCTCTGCCGCCTCCATTCCGAATGCCTGACCGGGGATCTGTTCGGTTCGCTGCGCTGCGATTGCGGCGAACAGCTCGACGGCGCCCTGCGGCGGATGGCGGAGGAGGGGAGCGGGGTGCTGCTCTATCTGCGCCAGGAAGGACGGGGCATCGGTCTCGTCAACAAGCTGCGCGCCTACCGGCTGCAGATGGAGGGGCTCGACACGGTGGATGCCAACATCCATCTCGGTTTCGAGCCCGACGAGCGGGATTTCCTGGTGGCCGCCACCATTCTCGGACGCCTCGGTCTCGACCGGGTGCGCCTCTTGACCAACAATCCGGGCAAGGTCGCGGCGCTCGCGTGCCACGGGATCACCGTCACCGAGCGGGTGCCCCACAGTTTCGCCGCCAACCGGCACAACCATTTCTATCTCGAGACCAAGGCCCGTCGCAGCGGCCATCTGATCGATCTCGCACCGCTCCGCGACCGCAGGCGAGGCCTCGCCTGAGGGAAGGCGGGCGGACTTCCGCCCGCCTCCGCCGGATGTTCAGAGCGGCAGCTCGCGGTCCCCGAGATAACGGGCGAAGGGGGTGATCCGGCCTTCGGCGGTGAAGCCGAAGACGGTGAAGGGCTCGGGCTGCGGTGCCGGCATCCCGGGCGAACCGGCCGGCATGCCGGGGGTGGCGATGCCGCGCAACGGCGGTTTTTCGGCGAGCAGCCGGCGCACCGCCGATGCCGGCACGTGCCCCTCCACCACGTAATCGCCGATCAGGGCGGTGTGGCAGGCCTCGAGCTCGGGAGGCACCCCGGCCATCCGCTTGACCATCCCGAGATCCTCGAGCAGCTCGGTGGTCACGGCGAAGCCGGCGCCTTCGAGATGTTCGCCCCAGCCGGTACAGCAGCCGCACCAGGGGGTCTTGTAAAGGGTCACCGCCGGCGCCGCGCGCAGAGAAGGGATCGCCAGCAGGACCGGGGCCGCGGCGGCCGCCGCCAGCAGCGCGCGACGGCCCAGTCGGGAAGTGTTCCGGGGGGTGTGCATGATCACTGTCTCCAGATCCCTCAGGAAGCGCCCTCGCGGGCACGGGCCACCAGCTGCTCCAAAGTGGCACGGTCCGCCATGCCCGGGATCAATTCCTCGCCGACGACGAAGGCCGGCGTGCCGGTGATCCCGAGCCGCTCGGCGAGTTCCATGGTTTCCGCGAGATGCCTTTCGGTCTCCGGGGAGCGCATGTCCGCGCGCAGTCGCGCGACATCGAGCCCGAGCTCCCGCGCCGCGGCCAGCACGCTGGCTTCGTCGACCCGTTTCAGCCCCATGATCCTGTCGTGGAATTCCGGATACCTGCCCTGTTCCCGGGCGGCCAGGGCGGCGCGGGCGGCGAATTCCGAATCCGGCCCCAGGATCGGCCATTCCTTGTAGACGAGGCGGATGTTGCCGTCCCGCTCCAGCAGCTCGCGCACCGTCGGCGCCACCCGCTTGCAGTAGGGGCAGCGATAATCGAAGAACTCGACGATGGTGACGTCACCGTCGGGATTGCCGCCCACCGGGGAATTCGGATCCCGCTCCAGACGATCGCGCAGGCGCAGGATCGCCTGCCGGCGCCGGTCGTCTTCGGCCCGCGCCTGGCGCTCGCGCAAGAGGCGGACCGCCTCGAGGATGATTTCCGGGTTCTGCCGCAGATGGTCGGCGACGATCTCGCGGATCGCTCGCTCTTCGCGGGCATCGAAGACCGGCTCCCCGGCGAGGAGGGGAGTGCCGCCGCCGAGGAGGAGGACGGCGAGAAGGGCGAAGATGCGGGCGAGGCGCCTCATGGCAGGTCTCCCGGATGCGGTGCGGCTCCTATAACATCGGCCATCCGGCGCCGGAACCCGGTCGGGGCGGGTGTTGTCATCCCCCGGGCCGCGGCCGATGATGGCTCCGTCCGATCGGGGGCGACGCCGCCCCTCTTCCGGCATGGCATACGCGGACAAGGGGAAACCATGTTCACCCTCAACCAGCTCCGCATCTTCTGGGTGCTGGCGCACAGCCCTTCGCTGACCCAGGCGGCCAAGCAGCTCGGCGTTTCCCAGCCCTCCCTCTCGCAGCAGCTCGCCAAGCTCGAGCGCGCGCTCGGCATCCGCCTCTTCGACCGCGTCAACAACCAGATGCTGATCACCGACGCGGGGCGCTTCCTGCTGGGCAAGGCCGAGGCGATGCTGGCCGGGGCCGACGAGATCGAGACCGGCCTCGCCGCCTACCGGGAAGGGCGGCGCGGCCGGATCGCGATCGGCGCCCTCGCTTCCCTCGCCCGCAATCTGCTTCCCGAGGCCTGGCGTCGGGCCCGGGCGCGGATCCCGGATCTGGAGATCGACGTCCACGAACTGCCACCCAGGGATGCCATCGCGCAGCTCTACGGCCGGACCGTCCAAGTGGCGTTGCTGGCCGCCGGCTCCCTGACCCGCGAGCATCTTTCCTTCACCCGGATCCCGCTGCTGCACGAAAGCTACGCCCTGGCCACGCCGGCCGGGCTGCGGCTCGAGGAGGTGGCGGATCCCGAGCGGGATCCGGATCCGGAGCGGCGGCGGATCCTCGCCCGGACCATCCGTTTCAACTTCGGGAGCCGTCACAATCAGCGGATCGACGCCTGGTACCGGCGCCATCTGCCCCGCTCCGAAGGGGTCGGCCGCTGCCGCACCTACGAGGTGGCGCTCGCCATGGTCGAGGCGGGGCTGGGCGTCGCCCTGGTCCCGCTCCTGAGCACCCAGCTCGACGGCCGTCTCCTGTTCGCGGTCGATCTCTACGCCGTCCCCGATCTCGACCGGCGGATCCTCGCCCTGGTTCCGTCCCATTACCGCCGTCTCGAGCCGCTCGCCACCTTTCTCGCCGCGCTCGGCGAGGCCGCGGCGGCCCTCGTGCCGGTGGCTCCCGCGCCGCCGCCTCCTTTCCTCGCCGCCGCCACCCCCGGTGGAGGGGAGGGGGATTCCCGTTCGCTTCGCTTATGAGGACCAGAAGTCGATCCTTCCCTGGAACGGCTCTAATTTTGCCCGGCCGGCCCGCGCCGGCGCCCATTCACGACCCAGGGAGAGAAGGAATGCGGAAGAAAGTCTGGCAGGCCCCGCAGGTGCAGACCCGTCCGGTGGGCATGGAAGTGACCATGTACCTGCCGGCCGAGACCTGATCGACCGGGCTTCGAGCCGCCGGGGGACGAACCGTGATGCGCATCCGCGTGCTCGGGGCGGCCGCCGGCGGCGGTTTTCCGCAATGGAACGCGGCCTCCGAGGCCTGCCGGCGGGCCCGGGCCGGCGATCCGGCGGCGGTACCGGCGAGCCAGGCCTCGATCGCCGTCTCCGCCGATGACGAGCGCTGGCTGCTGATCAACGCCTCGCCCGATCTGCGGGCACAGATCGAGGCCCATCCGCCCCTCCATCCGAAGGAACCGCCGCGTTCCAGCCCGATCCGAGCGGTACTGCCCACCAACGGCGATGTCGACGCCCTCGCGGGGCTCCTCCATCTCCGCGAAGGTACGCCGTTCGCCCTCTACGCCCATCCGCGGGTGCTGGCGATCCTCGACCGCAATCCGATCTTCGAGGTGATCGACCGCCGGATCGTGCCGCGCCGCCCGCTCCAGCCCGGATGCGAGATCACCGTCCGGGACGCCGCCGACCGCAGCCTCGGGCTCCGGCTCCGACCCTTCGTGGCGCCCGGCAAGATACCCCTCTATCTCGAGCGGGAAGCGGGGGAGCGTCTCGAGACCGAGGGGCTCGAGGGGGATGTTCTCGGGCTCGAGATCGGTGCGGGCGGGAGACGGCTCGTCTGGCTCGGCAACTGCGCCCGGATCACCGAGGAGGTGCGAAGGCGGGTGGCCGGCGCCGATCTCCTGTTCATGGACGGCACCCTCTGGGAGGACGGGGAGATGATCCGCCAGGGGGTGGGTTCCAAGACCGGCCGCCGGATGGGGCATGTCAGCATGAGCGGGGCGGAGGGGGCCATCGCCCGGCTCGCCGATCTGCCGATCGGGCGGCGGATCTTCATCCACGTCAACAATACCAATCCGGCCCTTCTCGCCGACAGTCCGGAGCGGGCGAAGCTCCGCGCGGCCGGCTGGGAGGTGGCCCGTGACGGAATGGAGCTCGTTCTGTGACCAGGGAGCGTTGGACCGATCTGCAGAGCGCCGAGGAACTGGAAGCGGCCCTTCGGGCCATCGGCGCCGAGCGCTATCACAATCTGCATCCCTTCCATGTACTGCTGCACGGCGGCCGTCTGACCCGGGGCCAGGTCCAGGCCTGGGCGCTCAACCGCTACTACTATCAGAGCCGCATCCCGATGAAGGACGCGGCTCTGATGAGCCGCTGCGCCGATCGCGGGATCCGCCGGGAATGGCTGGTGCGGATCCTCGACCACGACGGTTTCGGGGAAGAGGAGGGGGGTATCGAACGCTGGCTCCGCCTGTGCGAGGGACTCGGCCTTTCGCGCGACTACGTGCTGTCCGAGGAAGGCATCCTGCCGGCCACCAAATTCGCGGTCGACGCCTATGTCCGTTTCGTGCGCGAGAAGAGCCTGCTGGAGGCGATCGCCTCCTCCCTCACCGAACTGTTCGCCCCCAAGATCCATGCCGAACGCATTCCCGGCATGCTCGAGGGCTACGATTTCGTGTCCGAGGAGATGGTGGCCTATTTCCGCCGGCGGCTGAACCAGGCGCCGCGGGACGCCGATTTCGCCCTCGACTACGTCAAGAGACACGCCGACACGCCGGAAAAGCGCGAGCGCGTCTGCCGGGCCCTGCTGTTCAAGACCGACCTCCTCTGGGCCCAGCTCGACGCCCTCCATCACGCCTATGTGCTGGGCGGGGGCATTCCCGAGGGGGCCTTCGTTCCCGAGGATCTGCCGGAAGGGGCGAGGGCGGCATGACCGGGAAGCTTTCCGAGGCCGGGGTCCCCGCCCTGCCGCCCTGGGTGCGGCTGCATTTCGATCCGGTCCGCGGCCGCCATGTGCTGCTGGCTCCGGAGCGGGTGCTGTTTCCCTGCCCGATCGCGGTGACCGTGCTGCAGCGGCTGGGCGAGGGGCGGCGGCTGGGCGCGCTGATCGACGAACTGACCACGGAGTTCGCCGCACCACGGGAGGTGATCGCCCGGGACGTGCGGGCGATGATGGAGGATCTCCTCGCCCGGAACTTCCTCATCCTGCGCCGGCCGGAGACGGTCGATGGCTGACCCCTGGAGCGAACCGCCGATCGGCATGCTGGCCGAGCTCACCCATCGCTGTCCCCTGCAGTGTCCCTACTGTTCCAATCCCCTGGAGCTGGAGAGCCGCGGCCGCGAACTCCCGACCGCGGAATGGCGGCGGGTCTTCGAGGAGGCCGCCGCCCTCGGCGTGCTGCAGCTCCATCTCTCGGGCGGCGAGCCGGCGGCCCGTCCCGATCTCGAGGAGCTGGTGGTCCATGCCCGGGCCACCGGTCTCTATGTCAATCTGATCACCTCGGGGGTGGGGCTCGACGAGGAACGGATCCTCCGCCTGCGCGAGGCGGGGCTCGACCATCTGCAGCTCAGCATCCAGGATGTAGATGCGAAACATGCCGATATGATCGGCGGTTACAAGGGCGGGCACGCGCACAAGATGAAGATCGCCCGGGCCGTGCGCGACGCCGGGCTGCCGCTCACCATCAATGCCGTCGTGCACCGCCACAACATCGATCGCCTCGAACAGATGATCGATCTGGCGGTGGAACTCGACGCCCACCGGTTGGAGATCGCCCATGTCCAGTACTACGGATGGGCGCTGTTGAACCGCAAGGCGCTGATGCCGACCCGGGCCCAGCTCGACCATTCCAACCGGGTGGTGGCGGCCGCGGTGGAACGGCTCCGGGGGCGGCTGGTGATCGATTACGTGGTGCCCGACTACTGGGCCCGGCGGCCCAAACCCTGCATGGGCGGCTGGGGGCGGATGGTGATCGCCGTCACCCCCTCCGGCCGGGTGCTGCCCTGCCATGCCGCCCATGTCGTTCCCGGCCTCTCCTTTCCCCACCTCCGCGACCAGCCGCTGGCCCGGATCTGGCGCGAGAGCGAAGCCTTCCAGAAGTTCCGCGGCACCGGCTGGATGCGCGAGCCCTGCCGCTCCTGCGAGCGGCGGGAGGTGGATTTCGGCGGCTGCCGCTGCCAGGCGATGCTGCTGACCGGCGATCCGCGCAACGCCGATCCGGCCTGCGAACTGTCGCCCTGGCACCGGGCGGTACTGGAGCTGGCGGCGGCGGAATCGGAAGGCGAGGCGCCCTTCCTCCATCGCCGGCCGATGCGCAGCGCTCCCGAACTGCCGGCAACGGTGCTGCCCGCACCCGACGGGTGAGCGGGCCGGCCGCGGAATCGAAACCGGGATGTGCCGTACGGCGGTTGTCGCGATAAGCATGATTATGTCCAATCCATGGCGGCGGTGACGCCGCCGGACGGCCGGAGATGCTGTCGCTGTCCGGGACAATCCGCTATCATCCGCGAAATCGAGATCTGCCGAGATGCTTCTCCGGAGGATGGCCGCCTCGCCCGACGTCAGCCCCGAACGGCGACGGATCGCGCTCCTGTTCGCCGACATCGCCGGCTACAGCCGTTCCATGCAGCGCGACGAGGAAGGCACCTGGCGCCGGGTCGTCCACGCGCTCGAGCTGTTCCGCACCCTGGTCGGCGATTACGGTGGCCGGGTGGTGGACACCGCCGGGGACGGCGTCTTCGCCGTCTTCGAGGAGCCCGCCGCCGCGCTGCGCTTCGCCATCGAGATCCAGCGCGAATTCCGGAACGACACGGTCTGGTCGGCGGCCGCCGAGCGCCTGGCCTTCCGGATCGGCATCCATGCCGGCGAGGTGCTGCTGCAGAAGGGCCGGGTGGCCGGCCATCACGTCAACGTCGCCTCCCGCATCGAGAACCACGCCCGGCCCGGCGGCATCTGCGTCTCGGAGCCGGTGCGGCGGGCGGTCCCCGAAACGCCGGGGCTCACCTTCCGCTCGCTGGGACGGACGTGGCTCAAGAACATCAGCGATCCGCTGGAACTGTTCGTCGTCGAGAGCGCCGACATCCTGCCGCCCGGCGAGGAACTCTCGCCGCCCGAACGCGCCGGAGACGCGCTTCCGGCGGAAGGGACTTCGGTAGCGGTGATGCCCATCGAGAACGCTTCCGGCGATCCCGAGGAGGATCATCTCTGCGACGGCATCACCAGCGATCTGATCGGCAATCTCTCGCGCTTCCGCGAACTGTTCGTGATCGCCCGCCATTCCGCCTTCCTGTTCAAGGGACGGAACCTGCCCCCGCCGGCGATCGCCGAGCGGCTCGGGGTGCGCTATCTGCTCACCGGTTCCCTGCGCCGCTCGGGTCCGCGGCTGCGCCTCGAGGTCGAGCTCACCGAAGCCCGCAACGGGCGCACCCTCTGGCAGGAGCGCTACGACGGCCGGCTGGCCGATCTCTTCGCCTTCCAGGACGATGTCACCGCCACCATCGCCGCCCGTCTGGCGGTGCAGATCAGCGAGGCCGAACGTCGCCTCCTCGAACGGCAGTCGGTGCCCGAACTGCACGCCTACGGGCTGGTCCTGCGGGGCCAGCATCTCGTCTTCCGCTATCGCCGCGAAAGCACCCTGCACGCCCGGCGGCTGTTCGAGCGGGCGATCGCCGTCGATCCCGACTACGGCCGCGCCCATGCCGGCATGTCGCGAACCTACAATCTCGCCTGGCGCTACCGCTGGGACGCGGATCCCGAAGCCTGTCTCGAGCGGGCGGTGACCCTCGCCGACGAGGCGATCGCCCGCGATCCCTTCGACGCCCGGGGATTCGCCGAGCTCGGCTTCGCCCATCTCTACCGCCGCGAATACGAGGCCTCCCTCGCCGCCTACGAACGGGCGCTCTCCCTCAACCCCAACGATGCCGACATCCTGGCGGAATACGGTGACGCCCTCTATTCCGCGGGGCAGGCGGAGCCGGCGGTGGCGGTTCTCGAGCGGGCGATCCGCCTCAACCCCTACCATCCCGACTGGTATCTGTGGAATCTGGGCGGCGCCTATTTCACCCTCGACCGTCTCGAGGAGGTCGTCGCCACCCTCAAGAAGATGCGCGACCGGACCGAAGCCCACCGGCTGCTGGCGGCGAGCTACGCGCTGCTCGGCCGGATGGAGGAGGCCCGCCGCCACGCCCGCGCCCTCCTGGAGGTGCATCCCGAATTTTCCCTCGAGGAATGGCGGCGGACCGTGCCCAACCGCGAATCCCCGCATCTGGAGCGCTATTTCGAGGGGCTGCGGCTGGCCGGTCTGCGCTGAAAGCGCCGGCGACGGGCGGGATGCGGCATCTCCGCCCCTTCCCGGATCGGGAAGGCGGGCCGGGCGGTTCCGGAGAGCCGGTCTTCCGGAGAATGCCGGTCCGGAAGCTAGCTCTCGCGCGATCCCCGGGCGCGAACCATCTGTCCCGCCGCCACCATCTGGCCCGCGCCCACCATCTGTCCGGCCCCGACCATCTGGCCCGCGCCGACCATCTGGCCCGCGCTCCCCCCGGGCGCCGCCCCGGTGAGGAGAAGCTGTTCGAGGGTGCCGGTGGCGACGTCCATGCGCAGGGAGAAATCGGCCCTGTCGTAGGTCCAGACCCGCAGATCGTGGAGCGGCGAATTCTCGAACAGCTCCTCCGGCGCCTTTTCTCCGTCGCCATGCACGAGCATGATCATCGGCCGCAGCAGATCGTAGATCTGCCCGTCGGCGGAAAAGGCGTAGATGCGGGCGAAGGCGGCGCCCTTCGCCGAAAGCTGCCGGCGCAGGAAGCCGTTGCCTCCGACTTCCCGATACGCACCCCCGAGATCGACACCCAACCCTCGGACGATGCGACCGTAAAGACGAACGGCATTGGTCTCGAGCAGGCTTTCGGTCATGATCGGTCTCCTTTTCCGGGTCGTTCAGGCCCGGCGGCGCGATCGCCGCCGGCATCCGCACGCCGTGCGCCGGCCGGAGGGAACGGCGGTGCGGGCCGAGTCGATGTGGCTGCGACTGGGCAGGCCCGTGAGCGGCGGCCCGATCCGCACCCGGCCGATCTCCCGCCAGGCGAAGCTTTCCTCGACCGCCCGCGCGAAACGGCCGCCGGTGATCCGCCGTTCGAGGGCGGCGGTGAGAAGGGCGACGCGGGCATAGGTGATCGGCCCGCCCGGCAGGCTCGCGAGCAGGCCGGCGAGATAACGGGCGAGAATGTCCCGGGCGGCCGCCAACGCCTCCCGGAAGCCGGCCGGATCGCGGGCGAAGGCGTCCTCGTAGAGCTCGTCGATCGGATGCTGGAAGGCCTGCATCCGCTCGACATTGTCGGCGAACTCGATGATCGCCGGCGGCAGATGGCCCCGCTCGACGAGAAGGGTCTGGAAGATCTCGACGAGGATGTCGAAGAAGGCCCCCAGGAGCGGCAGGGCGAGATCGTGCTCGTCGCTCCAGCCGACCGCGAACTCGCTCATGGTCACGCTGTTGGAAGCGGTCCGGATCTGGTCGCTGGCGGAAAGCTCGGCGAAACGTCCGAGCTCGTTGGTGACGTAGAGATTGCCCCGGGTCTTCTCCAGCACCTCGTCGAGCACCAGATCGAAATGGGCGGCGGCGACGAGCGCCAGCAGATCGGCCATGGCTTCGTGGAAGCCGCGATATTCGCCGTCGAGCTCGGCCGGATCGGGCAGCCCGAGATGGGCGAAGACGAGCAGATGTCCCATCTCGTGGGCGATGGTGTCGAAATTGAGGGCGAAGGAATGGACCTTGCCCCGCCAGCGGATGTTCTCGCCCAGCTCGAGAAAGCCGAAGCCGCCCTGCCCGTTGTCCCAGCCGTCGAGGCAGACGATCTCGAGCCGCGGGAAGACGTCGGCGAAATGCCAGCGGATCGGACCCAGAAACCGCTCCCAGACGGCCAGCACGAAGCGGGCGCAGGCGAAGGCGTGCGCCGGCAGGAAGCGCGGATCGCGCGGGGTCAGCCAGTCGAAGTGTCCCTGCGCATCGGCGGCCGGCGGGGACAGGATCGGCCCCGTCCAGGGGGGCAGGTAGAGGGCGCCGTCTCCGGTGAAGCCGTAGGGAAGGGTCTTGCCGAGCGGGCGGATCGCGTACATCCGCGAATCGGCCGGACCCGGCGCCAGCGATCCCGGCGGGATCGGCAGCTCCACCACCAGCGGTTCGCGGTAGCTTTCGAGGAAAAAAGGCTGGGGAAACAGCCGAAAACGGGTGCCCCGGCCCGTCGTTCCCCGCAAATCCAACATGGCGTCCCGGATCGCCCCCCGGATGGCCTGCCGACGGGGAGCGCAAGGCGAGTATTCGTCACGTCCCCGTTCGCCTTATTCGTTCATGCCGGAATATGATCTCTCGTTCAACAGGACGCGGGAGAATTCCTCTCCGTCGGCGAAACCGTACCGGCGGATCCAGCCCTCGAGATCTTCCGGCACGGGGCGGCCGAGACGTTCCTCGAAATACCAGATCCACAGGAGGGCGGGCGCGATCCCCAGCCGTTTCGGGGTGGCGTTCCACAATCCCCGCGCTTCCAGCATCCGCCGCTTGCGCCGGGCCCGGGCGCGAAGCCTCGGGTAATCGCCGGCCAGCCGCAACTCGTCGAGGAGCTCGCCGGGCGGGGGCGGCGGCAGGAGCATCCGCCGCGCCTCGCGCTCGACCAGTCTCTCGAAGCCCGCGGCATCGAGCCGGTTGGCGGCGAGCCAGGCCTCGCGGGTCCGATGATCGCAGAGCCCCAGGCGCTCGAGGAGCGCCGCCCGGGCGGCGGCGCGGGTGACGGCATCGGGCTCCCGTTCCGCAGCCGGCCGGGCGGGCCGGATCTCCTTCAGGAGCCGGTCGTAGAGCGCGGGATCCAGTCGGAGCTCGTCGAAAACCGCCCCTTCCTCCGCCTCCGGTACGGTCGCGACTTCCCCGCCCTCGCCGGCGATCCGGGCGAAGATCCCGGTCCATTCGAAATCCCACCCGCGATCGGGCGGGGCGGGCGGGTCGTGGAGCATCGCCAGCAGGCTGCGGGCGTCCTCCCGCTTGCGGTCGACCCGGCCGCCGGGAAGCCAGCCTCCGAGGACCTCCAGGGCGGCCGGGTCGAGGCCCTGCGCGGCGGCGGTTTCCAGGAGCCGGCGCCAGCTCCGCTCCTTGTAGAAGATCCTCCGGCCGAGCTCGACCAGCGCCTCCTCCAGGGCGGGATCGACGATCCCCCGGGCCCGGGCCGCCGCCAGGGTCGCCCGGATGTTGACCAGGGCCTCGGAAACCGGAGGGTAGCCGGCCTCGGCCGGACCGTGCAGCACCGCCACCTCGTCGTCGTCGACCAGGATCCCGTCACGATAGGCGGCGAAGATCTCCCCCACCCCGATCATTCCGCAGCTGTGGAGTTCGGCCGCCCGCAACGCGCCCATGCTGGCCGCCCCCAGCACCGGCACCCCTTCCGCCAGCGCCCACAGGATCTCCTTGTGGAGCACCGCCGGCACGCCTTCGAAGAAACCGTCGAGAATGGCGATCGCCGCGGGCTGCGGTTTCCGCCGCAGAAGCCGGACGATGTCGCCCTGGGCGACCGGCGGCAGGAAGCGCACGCCTCCGCCTCCGGGACGTTCCGCGGGCGGCAGCGAGGGGCCGGCGAAGATCACGATCATCCCGCCCGCCGCCCGCCTTCGGCATCGAGCCGCATGCCCGGGACGACCGCCCGCACCACGGCGATGCCCGCCTCCTCGCGGCCGAGATCGACCATCGCCACCCGATCGAACCCGGCCCGGGCGAGCTCCGCGAGCAGCCAGTCGAGATCGGTGGCGAAATCGGGATGTTCCCGATGCGGCAGGGCGGTGAAGGAAAGCGCCGGCGGATCGGCGAAGAGAGGGGCGAGCTCGCGCGCTTTCCGTTCCTGGGCGCTTTCGCCGAATTCCCCGCGATCCAGATCGTCCCGGGCGCCGGCGATGTAGGTCACCCGGACCTGGGCCGCTTCCAGGAGCGCCCGCAGCAGCGCCACCGGGGCCGAGGGATGGCAGCCGGCGCCGCTGGCGAAATGACCGTCGGGATCCCGCCGGTCGCGCAGGAGACAGAAGAAGGAGGCGATCGGAAGAGAGGCCGGCGTGGCCCAGACCGCCGCCTCGATGCCGGCCCGTGCGAAGCGTGCGAGCAGCCGCCGGCAGTGGGGATCGGCGACCGTTCCGGGGTCGAGACGCGAGCGCCGCCGCTCCTCCGCCGGGAGCCGCCGCCAGCGGGCGGTGGCGTCCCGTTCGATCACCTCGCAGAGGGCGTGGACCCGCGCTTCCAGGGGATGGTTGCCGGAGGCGAGCCCGTTGGTGGTGGCCGTGAACCAGTCGGCGCCCTCCGGCAGCGGTAGGGTGTAATCGGCATGGACCAGATCGAAGGGCAGCCAGATCCGCCCTCCCCCCGAAAGCTCCTCGGCCTCGATCCACAGGAACTTCGCGGTGGCCGGAGGCGGTCCGGCGATCAGCGGCAGGCGGGCGGGATCCGCCATCGGCCGGCCGGCCGCCCGCATGTCCGCGATCGAGGCCCGCAACAGCGGCCGCTCGATGCGCTCGGCGTGCCACAGTTCGATCGCCTCCATCGCCGCCGAGACCGCCGCCGCGGTGCGGTCGAGCCCCTTGCCGAGAGACACCGCCACCGAGCGCGACAGCGGCCGGCAGGCCATGGCCACGGGCATGCCGAGGCGATCGAGACCGCCGATCTGGGCGATGCGGGTGATCCCGAAAGCGGCCAGACGGGGCCCGATCCGGGCCAGGGTGATGGCCGGATCGACGGTACGCCGCCCGCCCTCCCGCCAGTTCTTGCGGCCGGGATCCCGGAGGGCCACCCCTCCCTCGCCATGCCTCACGCCGCCTCCCGATCCGCTTCCCGCCTTCCCGGAAACTCCGCCATCGCAGAACCTTGCCCGAAATGCCGACATCCCGTCCACAAGGCCTTGAACAGAGCTGTCCACGAAGCTGTGGATAAGGGCCTTTCCGAACCCGCCCCGCTCGGGCAAAACGGAACCGGGACGGGGCTGCGGGAAAGGCGGCGGTGACGATACGCGCGAGACGGACTCGGGCCTATTGGGCGACGGCTCCCTTCGAGGGGGAAATCCGCAGCGAAAATCTTCCTCAGCCCGGTTCCGGCGAGGTCCTCGTCGAAACCCTCTACACCGCCGTCAGCCGTGGCACCGAGGCTCTCGTCTGCGCCGGTCGGGTCCCGGCGAGTCAGCATCGGCGGATGCGCTGCCCGCATCAGGAAGGCGAGTTCTCCTTCCCCGTCAAATACGGCTACGCCAATGTCGGACGGGTGCTGAGCGGTCCGGCGGAGCTCGAGGGCAGGCTGGTCTTTTCCCGCTATCCGCATCAGACCCGTTTCGTGCTCCCGGCGACGGAGGTCCATCCCCTGCCCGAAGGGCTGCCGCCCGAGCGGGCGGTGCTGGCGGCCCACATGGAAACCGCCCTCAACGGTCTGTGGGACGCCACGCCGCGCCTCGGCGATCGGGTGCTGGTGATCGGCGCCGGGGTGGTGGGAACCCTGGCCGCCTGGCTGCTCGGCCGCATGCCCGGCACCGAAGTGACCCTGGTGGACATCGATCCCGATCGGCAGCGGGTCGTGGATGCCCTCGACATCGCCTTCTCCCTGCCCGAGGAGGTCCGGGGCGAAGCCGATCTGATCATCCACGCCACCGGCGCTCCCGAGGCCCTGGCCCGGGCCCTGGGCTGGGCCGCCTTCGAGGCCCGGATCCTCGAACTTTCCTGGTTCGGGGAGGCGCTCGTCCCCCTGCCCCTGGGCGAGGACTTCTACGGCCGGCGGCTGGAACTCAAGGCCTCCCGGCTGGCCCATGTCGCCACTCCCCAGCGGGCCCGCTGGACGCCCCGCCGCCGTCTGGACAAGGCCCTCGAACTGCTCGCCGATCCGCTCCTCGACCTGCTCTTCACCGGCGAGAGCCCGTTCGAGGAACTGCCCCATCTGCTGCCGGAACTGGCCCGGCAACCGCGCGGCGTGTTCTGTCACCGCATCGTCTATCCGCCCGCCAGCAGCGAAGACTAGAGCGCCTCCTGCTCGGCGAGAAACCGCCCGAGGGTGTCGTTGAAGGCGTCGCGGGCCTCGACATTGACGAGATGCGCCGCCTCCAGGACGGCGGTCCGGGCACCGGTGATCCGGGCCGCGAGCTCCTCGAGCCGTTCCGGCGGGGTCACCGGATCGTGGCGGCCGGCGATGCAGAGCGTGGGCGCTTCGATGCGGGCGATCTCCGGGCACAGATCGGCATCGCGGATCGCCGCACAGCAACCCGCGTAGCCGAGCGGCATGGTGTCCAGCAGCATGGTCTTGATCTCTTCCACCTTCTCGGGCTCGCGCTTGCGGAAGGGTTCGGTGAACCAGCGGGCGATCACCTCGTCGACGATCGCCGTCGTGCCGCGATCGAGCACCGCGGCGATGCGCTCCTCCCAGATCTCCGGCGAACCGATCCGGCAGGCGGTGGCGCAGAGGATGAGGGAAGCGATCCTTTCGGGGTGACGGGCGGCCAGCATCTGCCCCACCATGCCACCCAGCGACAGGCCGCAGAAATGCACCCGCTCGATGCCGAGCGCATCGACGAGCCCCAGGGCGTCGCCGACCAGATCCTCCATCCGGTACTCGCCGGGCGCTTCGGAGGATTTGCCGTGGCCCCGCATGTCGTAGCGCAGGATCCGGAAAAGGGCGGCGAATTCCGGCGTCTGCCCGTCCCACAGATCGAGGTCGGTACCGAGGGAATTGGCGAACATCAGCACCGGCGCACCTTCGGTGCCGTCGAAGATGTAATGCAGGGAAACGCCGTTGACCTCGAGCTGTGGCATGGGATCTCCCCCGTTCTCGCAACCGGACGTGTCGTGGGCGGCGCCCTCCCTACACAGAAAGGGATCATCCGTCCCCGCGTCAATCGCCGGCCGGAGGGGACGCCCCCTCCGCTTCCTCGCCTCCCCGTCCGATCGCCCTCTCCGCCCAGGCGGGAAACTCCGGTGGGACGATGGAGCGCAGCGCCACCTCCAGAGTCTCGGCCGCGAGGCGTCCTTCGCGAAAGGCGGCGATGGTCCCGTCCCGTCGGAGAACGAGGGTGCGCAGCGCCGCCTCCAGAAAGCCGGCCTTGATCTCGGGCAGCCCCGAGAGCGTTTCGCGATCGGCGCGGCGCGGCACGTAGAGGGCGCGGAACCCCTTCCCTTCCCGCAGCAGCAGCAGATTCTCGGTAGCCCGCGACCCGCAGCATGCCCGCCAGCCGGCAGCGAGCGCGGTGATGCGCGCGATCAGTTCCTCACGAGCGCCGGCGAGCCGCACCGCCCCGCCGAGGATCCCCTCGCCCGGCAGGCGGAGGACGGGAAAGATCCCGGGATCGGGGCAGGCCAGCAGATGGAAATGGCGATGGCCGGTGACCGAGGCGCCGGCGCCGGCACCGTTGAAGCCGGCGAGCATGCCGGGCGCTTCCGTGATCGTCTCGAACATCGCCGCGAGCAGTCCCGCGAAGGCGGTGTCGTCCTCGAAGCGCTGGGGAAGGTGGCGGCGGGTGGCGATCGTCCACTGGTCGGCCTCGGTGTAGCGGGCCGGCGAGGGGGCGGCGCGGAAACTTCCGGCCGCCAGTTCCAGCGGCAGCACCATCTGGGCGTAGGGGAAGTCGCACAGCGGACAGAACCCCCGCGCCTCGAGCGGCGGCAAGGGTGCCGCCGCGTTGGGATCCGCCCGCCGCGGATTCTCCACCACCCGGATCGGCGGCATCCCGCCGGAAGCGATTTCCCGCGAGGGAATGGCGATCCGCTCCGGCAGGAAGCCGCTCAGCCGGCTGGCCTCGATGGCGAGTCCGAGCCGAGCCTCGAGATCCGCCGCCCGGCTTTCGACGAGACGGGCGAACGCCGCCACCGCCGCCGCCCGGGCGACATGGACCGTTTCCAGGGCCGCCCCCCGGCGACCCTCTTCTCCGCCCCTTTCCGGCTCCACCGTCATCGCTCCTCCCTTGCCCCGTCCGGCCGGCGGCGCCACAACCGGACCCACCTGACAGCCATGCAGGGAGGCGGGAGATGACGCAAGCCAAGGTGGCTCTGGTTACCGGTGCGGGCAGCGGCATCGGCGCGGCGACGGCGGAGGCTCTGGCGGCCGCCGGCTTCGCCGTGATCCTGGCCGGCCGCCGCCGGGAAGCGCTCGAGGAGGTGGCGGAAAGGATCGGCGCCGCGGGCGGCGCGGCACGGCCGGTGCCCACCGACATCACCGATCCGGCTTCGGTGCGGGCGCTGTTCGCCGAAATCGAACGTCGTTCCGGCCGGCTCGATCTCCTGTTCAACAACGCCGGCATCGGCGCCCCCGCGGTGCCGCCAGACGCGCTCTCCCTCGAGCACTGGCATGCGGTGGTGGCGACCAATCTGAACGGTGCCTTCTACTGCGCCCGAGAGGCCTTCGGCCTGATGCGCCGACAAAAGCCCCGGGGCGGGCGGATCATCAACAACGGCTCGATCTCCGCCCACAGCCCGCGCCCTTTCTCCGCCCCCTATACCGCCACCAAGCACGCCATCACCGGGCTCACCCGATCCCTGGCCCTCGACGGGCGGGCCTTCGACATCGCCTGCGGTCAGATCGACATCGGCAATGCCGCCACCGAAATGACCGAACGCATGGCCGAAGGGGTGCCGCAGGCCGACGGTTCGGTACGTCCGGAACCGCGCATGGACGTCCGTCGGGTGGCCGAGGCGGTGGTCTTCATGGCCGGCCTGCCGCTCGAGGAGAACATCCTGTTCATGACCATCATGGCCACCAAGATGCCTCTCGTCGGCCGCGGATGAACCCGTCTCCGGAGGTTCAGTAACGCCAGCCGGGGCCCATGCCGCCCATCATGCCGATCATCCCGGCCATGCCGAACAGAAGGCCGAGCACCGCGAAGATCAGCATCACGAGGGCCACGATCCCCATCAGGATGAAGAAGGTGCGCAGCTTGCCCAGCGAGCGGAGGAAGGAGTCCCGATCGCCCTGCAGCCCGGCGCTCTCCACCGCACTCGCCGCCTGATAGAGGAGCACACCGGCCCAGATCGGCAGCCAGGCGACGAGAATGCCGACGATGCTCAGCGCCGTCAGCGCTCCCTGGACGATCAGCAGGATGCCGAGAAACTTCATCCAGCCGCGCGCCTGGAAGAGCGGCATGCCGATCTCCCGGATGATTTCCTTCCGCTCCTCGGCCATGCTTTTTCCCCCTTCGTCGATCCCTTGCCCGGTACGGTTCTCCGGTTGCGGTTATCACGTTCCTCCGCCGTCCTCGATCGCCTTTCGCCACCTTCCCGTCCTTCGCCGGAAACTGTTGCCGGCGGTCGCCGGATCGGGAATCCCGGTGACGGCGAGCGTCACCACCCGAAGGAGCCCGGACCGTGTCGCATCCCCTGGCCCTGCTGACGGGATCCGCACCGCCCTGGATCATGGGCGTGCTCAACGTCACCCCGGATTCCTTCAGCGACGGCGGCCGCTACGCGGGGCTCGCGGCGGCCTGCGGCCGGGCCCGGGAGATGATCGCCGAGGGGGCCTCGATCATCGATATCGGCGGTGAATCGACGGCTCCCGGCAGCCGGCCGCTGGACGCGGAGGAGGAACTCGCCCGCATCCGCCCGGTGGTCGCCGCCCTGGCCCCGGAAATGCCGCTTTCCATCGACACCTATCACGCCCGCACCGCCGCGGAATGCCTCGCCCTGGGGGCGCGGATCGTCAACGACGTCTCGGCTCTCCGGGCCGATCCGGAACTCGCCCGGGTGGTGGCCGAAGCGGGGGCGGTGCTGGTGATGATGCACGCCAAGGACGCCCCCCTGCCCCATGCCACCGATCGCCCCGCGCATTACCGGGATCCGGTCGCGGAGATCGCCGGGTTCCTGCTGCGACGGGCGGAGGTGGCGCTCGCCGCCGGCATCGCCGCCGAAAACATCCTCCTCGATCCCGGCTGGGGCCGTTTCGTCAGCCTCGATCCCGCCCATTCCTTCGAGCTCCTGCGGCGCTTCGCGGAGCTCGTCGAACGCCTCGCCCCCTTTCCCCTGGTCGTCGGAGTCTCGCAGAAGGGGTTCCTCGGAGGGCCGATGGCCGAGCGCCACCCCCTTTCCCAGCTCGCGGCACTGCATGCGCTGGAGCGGGGAGCGGCGCTGGTCCGCACCCATCATCCGCGGATGATGCGCCAGTTCCTCGAGCTGGCCGAGAGCATGGGACGGGATTTCCCGGCCCGGGCCCGCTATCCCGCCGGATCGGCGTGAAGATCCGGGGATTCCAGCGCCGCCAGCAATTCCCGGGCGCTGCGGCCGAGCACCGGATGGCGCCAGTCGGGCCAGATCTCGACCAGGGGTTCCAGTACGAAACGGCGCTCCTGCATGCGGGGATGGGGCAGCACCGGATCGGGTCCGTTCCGGACGAGCCCGTCGAGGGCGATCAGATCGAGATCGATCCGCCGCGGCTGCCAGGGGCGTCTCTCGGCAGCGCGATCGCGCCCCAGCGCCCGTTCGGTCGCCTGCATCCGGGCGAGGATCGCAGGCGGCGCCAGAGAGGTTTCGAAAACGGCCACACCGTTCAGGAAAGGCGGATGCCGGGCGGCATCGTCCTCGGGATGCAGGAGGGCTTCGGTCTCGATCCAGGCGGAACGGGCGGCAAGCGGGCCGAGCTCCTCTTCCAGCATCGCCAGGGCCCGCTCCAGGGTCGCCCGCCTGGGGCCGAGATTGGCACCGAAGGCGATCACCGCCCGCCCCGGCGCGGAGGGCTTCAAGGCGCTTCTCCGTCGCGCAGGGTCTGACGCAGCGGCCGCACCTTGTGTTCCAGATGGCGGGCCAGGGTGGCGGCCAGAGCGGTGCCGTCCCGGGCCTTCAGATGCCGCAGGATCTCCTCGTGCTCGGCGACCGCCTCGCGCCAGCGCTCGGGGGCGAGGTTGGCCATGTAGCGGTAACGCCGGATATGGGCGTTGAGCCCTTCGTAGGTGGCGAGCAGCACCGGATTGCGGCAGGCCCGCATGATGGCGAAATGGATCGCCTGATTGGCCCGGAAATACTTGTGGAGATCGCGTCGGGCGTAGGCGCTCAGCATGTCGTAATGGAGGGCCTCGATCTCCCGCAGCTCCTCCTCCCCGATGCGCCCCACCACGAGCCGTCCGGCGAGGCTCTCGAGCGCTACCATCACCTCCACGGTCCGCTCCAGCTCCTCGAGGCTGAGGGGCGCCACCCGGGCGCCGCGATGGGGTTCGAGCAGCACCAGCCCTTCCCGCGCCAGCAGGCGGAAGGCCTCGCGCAGGGGGGTGCGGGAGATGCCGAGGCGGGCGGCGAGAGCGGTCTCGCCCAGCCGCTCGCCCGGGGCGAACGCCCCCTCGACGATGAGCTCGCGCAACTGTGCCGCCGCCCGCTCGCTCAGAGAACGCCGCTGCGGGAGCGGCTCTCCCGCTTCTCCGCGCTCGCTTTCCATCCTCATGCGAGGTGCTCCGCCATCACCCGCAGGGCGTGCAGAGCCTCGCGCCCGGTGCCGTCGCGGATCTGCTGGCGACAGCTCGTGCCGTCGGCGACGAGGATCGCATCGGGAGCGTTTCGGATCGCCGGCAGGAGATCGAGCTCGGCCATGCGCATGGAGATCTCGAAGGTCTCCCGCCGGTAGCCGAAGGCCCCGGCCATGCCGCAGCAACCGGCCTCGATCATGCGCACCTCCGCATCCGGCAACCGCCGCAGCAGCGCCATCGTGTCCGCGGCCACCCCGAAGGCCTTCTGATGGCAGTGGCCGTGCACCAGGATCGTCCGCCTTTCCGTCGTCGGGCTCCTCCCGGGATCGATTCGATCCACGAGGAAACTCGTACAAAGCATGGCCATTTCGCCGATTTTTCGACTCCGTTCATCCGGCAGCAGGACCTGGAGCTCGTCCCGCAGGGTGAGCAGACAGGCGGGCTCCAGGCCGAGGATCGGAATCCCCTCGGCCGCCCGGGGGGCGAGTGCGTCCACCAGCCGCCGCATCTCCGCCCGGGCCTCCTCGACCATCCCGGCCGCCAGCCAGGTGCGCCCGCAGCACAGGGGACGCCCGTCCCTCGCGCCCGGCAGCAGGGGAGTCACCCCGACCCGCCGCAAGAGCTTCCAGGCGGCGTCCAGATTGGCGGGCTCGAAATAGCGGTTGAAGGTGTCGGCGAACAGTACCGCCCGCTCCCCGCCCTTTCCTTCCGGCTCTCCGGCGGGCGGGCGCCAGGGGCGGCGAAAGCGCGGCAGCGGCCGCCGGCGGTCGAAACCCAAAAGCCGTTCGCGCAGGATGCCGGCACCGGGCAGGGCATCGGCCAGATCGAAGAGCGGGCGGAACTTCGCCGCCGTTCCCGCCCAGCGCGGCAGCCCGGCCAGCAGCCGCTCGCGCAGCGGCCGGCGGTGCGCTTCGTAATAGTGGCTCAGCGCCTCGATCTTCATCCGCGCCATATCGACCCCGGTCGGACATTCCCGCCGGCAGGCCTTGCAGGAGACGCAGAGGGAGAGGGCTTCGAACAGCTCCTCCGAGGCGAGCCCCCCTCCCCCCGCCCGCCCGGTCAGCAGGTGGCGGAGGAGATTGGCGCGGCCGCGGGTGAGATGCTTCTCCTCCCGGGTCACCCGATAGGAGGGGCACATCACGCCGCCCGCCGACTTGCGGCAGGCGCCGTTGTTGTTGCACATCTCCACCGCCGCGAGGAAACCGCCCCATTCCCCCCAGTCGAGCCGGGGCTCGAGCGGCCGCGGGCGATAGCCGGGCGGGTAGCGCAGGAGATCGCGATCGTCCATGCGCGGCGGCCGGACGATCTTGGAAGGGGCGGTATTCAGCACCCCTTCGGGATCGAACAGATCCTTGATCTCGGTGAAGGCTCCCACCAGACGGTCGCCCAGCACCCGCCCGTGGAATTCGGAGCGGAGGATGCCGTCGCCGTGCTCGCCGGAATGGCTGCCGCGGAAGCGCCGCACGAGATCGATCGCTTCCTCGGCGATCGCCCGCATCTTCCCCACCTCCACCGGATCCTTGAGGTTGAGGACGGGGCGGACGTGCAGGCAGCCCACCGCGGCATGGGCGTACCAGGTGCCCCGGGTGCCGTGGCGGGCGAAGATCCCATCGAGCGCCTCGGTGTATTCGGCGAGATGTTCGAGCGGCACCGCGCAGTCCTCGATGAAGGAAACCGGTTTCCTGTCCCCCTTCATCGACATGACGATGTTGAGGCCGGCCTTCCTGAGCTCCCAGATCTCTCCCTGCAGGGCGGGCTCGGTGACGGCGACGACGGCTCCGGGAAGACCGAGATCGGCCAAGAGCTCCCCGAGCCGGGCGAGGGCGCGCTCCAGGGGCGCCAGCTCCTCGCCGGCGAACTCCACGAGATGGAGAGCCTCCGGCCGGCCGCGCAGGAACTTCGGCAGGAGGTCCCGGAATTCCGGCATGGCGGTGGCGAGATCGAGGATCGTCCGGTCCACCAGCTCGACCGCGGTGGGGTCGAGATCGACGATGTCTCCGGCCGCCTCCATGGCCCGGCGGAAGGTGGGGAAATGGCACACCCCGAGCACCCTGTGGCGCGGCAGGGGGTGCAATTTCAGGGTGATGCGACGGAACAGGGCGAGGGTTCCCTCGGAGCCCACCAGGAGACTGGCGAGGTTGAACGCCCCTTCGGGATCCACCCGGTTCAGGGTGTAGCCGGCGACGTTGCGCGAGCTCTTCGGCCAGCGGACGGCGATCTCCTCCGCTTCGCGGGCGGCGATGGCCCTGAGGGTGGCGATGATTTCCCCGAGTCTTCCGGTCGGCTGCGGGGATCCCGGGGGCGGAACCGGGCCGCAGTCGAGACGGGTGCCGTCGGCGAGGGTGGCCTCGATCGCCAGCACATTGTCCACCGACACCCCGTAGCGCAGGGAACGTGCGCCACAGGCGTTGTTGGCGGCCATGCCGCCCAATGTGGCGCGCGAGCCGGTCGAGATGTCGACCGGATAGAACAGGCCGCTCGGGCGCAGGCGCCGGTTGAGCTCGTCGAGCACGAGACCGGGCTCGACGGTCACCGTCATCGCTTCGGTATCGACCGGCCCCATCGCCGTCATGTACCGGGAACAGTCGAGAACGAGGCCCCGACCCACCGTCTGGCCGGCCTGGGAGGTGCCGGCGCCGCGGGCGATCACCGGCACCCCCGCTTCCCGGGCGATGGCGAGCGCCGCCTCGAGATCCGTTTCGTGCCGGGGACAGACCACCCCCACCGGCGGGATCTCGTAGATCGAGGCATCGGTGGCGTAGCGGGCGCGATCGGCCGGGGCGAACAGCACCTCTCCCTCGATCTCGCGCCGCAGCCGGGCGGCGAGATCGGCTCCCTCCCGCCGGTCCGGGGTCTGCGGGGAAGCGGTCGCGCTCAAATCCCCTCCTCCCTCGCCCCTTCCTCGCGACGGCGGGGCATTCTGCATGCAATCCGGATCACTGGCCTCGCGTCTTTCCGCATGGGACCACAAACCGCTTGATTTTTGGTGGCCGAAAGGACAGGCTCGACCACAAAGGTTGCATACAATCCCGACGTCCCGCAATCCATCTCGTGCCGGGGGAGGCGCAGATGCCGCAGCGGCGAGCCGGACGCCATTTTCTGCAGATCCCGGGACCGACCAACGTTCCCGACCGCATCCTGCGGGCCATGGATCACCCCACCATCGACCATCGCGGCCCGGCCTTCAAAACTCTCGCCCGCAGCGTCCTCGACGGCCTCCGCCGGATCTTCCGCACCCGCGGGCCGGTGATCGTCTTTCCGGCCTCCGGCACCGGCGCCTGGGAGGCGGCCCTCGCCAACAGCCTGGTCCCCGGCGACCGGGTGCTGATGTTCGAGACCGGTCATTTCGCCACCCTCTGGCGGGAGATCGCCCGCCGCCTCGGCCTGGAGCCGATCTTCGTCGAATCCGACTGGCGCAGCGGTGCCGATCCCGAGGCCATCGCCCGCGCTCTGGCCGAGGACCGGCAGGCGCGCATCAAGGCGGTGTGCATCGTCCACAACGAAACCTCGACCGGAGTCGCCAGCCGCATTCCCGAGATCCGGGCGGCCATCGACCGGGTCGGCCATCCCGCCCTGTTCATGGTGGATACCATCTCCTCGTTGGCGTCCATGCCCTACGAGCACGACGGCTGGGGGGTGGATGTCACGGTGGGCGGCTCGCAGAAGGGGTTGATGCTGCCTCCCGGCCTTTCCTTCAACGCGATCAGCGACAAGGCCCTGGACGTCCATCGCGCGATTCCCCGACGGGCCGCCTATTTCGACTGGACGGCGATGCTCGAGGCCAATGCCGAGGGGATGTTCCCCTACACCCCGGCGACCAATCTCCTCTACGGCCTGCGGGAGGCCATCGCCATGCTCGAGGAAGAGGGGCTGGAGAACGTCTTCGACCGCCACGCCCGGCACGCGGCGGCGACCCGGGCGGCGGTCGAAGCCTGGGGCCTCGAGGTCCTGTGCCGGGATCCCCGCGAGTATTCGAACAGTCTGACCGCCGTGTGCCTGCCCGGAGGTTGCGATGCCGATCGCCTGCGGGCGCACATTCTGGAGCGTTTCGATCTTTCTCTCGGCAACGGCCTCGGTCGTCTCCGGGGGCGGGTGTTCCGCATCGGCCATCTCGGCGATTTCAACGATCTCATGCTGATGGGAACCCTCTGCGGGATCGAGATGGGAATGCGGGAATTCGGCATCCCGCTCGCCGGCAGCGGCGTCGCCGCGGCCATGGAGCATCTGTCTTCGAAGCGGAACGGAGCGGCGATCGGCTAGCGGCACCGCTCTCCAAACCAGGGAGGCAACCATGCGCAAACGGTTTTTCGCGACGGTTCTCGCAGCGGCTCTGGGGTTCGCCCTTTCCGGCGAGGCCCGGGAACTCAAGTTCGGCCATGTCGGCGCGCCGGGATCGTTGTTCGATCTTTCGGCCAACGCCTTCGCCGAGCTCGCCAACGGGCGGCTCGCCGAGGCCGGCTACGAGGACTGGAAGATCACCGTCTTCGGCTCCAGCCAGCTCGGCAACGACAAGGAGCTCCTGCAGAAGCTCAAGCTCGGGACCGTGGACTTCGCCCTGCCCTCGACGGTGATGTCCTCGGTGGCGGACGAGTTCGGGCTGTTCGAGATGCCCTATCTGGTCCGGGACCGGGCCCATATGGCGCGGATCGAGAAGGAGATCTTCTGGGACGAGATCGCCCCCGCCGCCAGGGCCAAGGGCTACGACATCCTGGCCGTCTGGGAGAACGGCTTCCGCCATGTCACCAACAATCTCCGACCGATCACCGTCCCCGGGGACCTCGAGGGGATCAAGCTCAGGACGCCGCGCGGCAAGTGGCGGGTGCGGATGTTCGAGCTCTACGGCGCCAACCCGACACCGATGGCCTTCTCCGAGGTGTTCGTGGCCCTGCAGACCGGAGTCATCGACGGCCAGGAAAACCCCCTCGCCCAGATCTGGAGCGCCAAGTTCCACGAGGTGCAGAAGTATCTTTCCCTGACCGGCCACGTCTACACCCCCGCCTATGTGACCGTGGGCGCCAAGAGCTGGGCCAAGATTCCCGAAGAGGTCCGAAACATCATCGCCCGGGCGGCCAGGGACAACCAGGCCTTCGTCTACGAGACGGCGGCCGCGCTCGAGGCCGAGCTGCTGGCCAAGCTCGAGGAAGGCGGAATGCAGGTCAACGAGGCCGACAAGGCGGCCTTCGTCGCCGCCAGCACCCCGATCTACGAAACCTTCGCCGAGGAGGTCGAGGGTGGTGCCGAGATGATCGCCAGGGCCCGGGCGCTCGCCGAATGACCTCCCGCCGGGGCGGGCTCCGGCCCGCCCCTTCTTTTCTTCCAGTTTCGGGAATCCGGCCGGCATGCTCGAAAAGACGCGTCGCGCCTTCGAGATCCTTCTCGCGATCTTCACCGTCTCCCTGCTGCTGATCCTGACCGGGGTGGTGGTGATCGCCGTGATCTACCGCAAGCTCGGCGCCTCGCTCTCCTGGTACGACGAGATCGCCGTCATCCTGCTCGCCTGGATCACCTATTACGGTTCGGCTCTGGCGAGCCTGAAACGGGCCCATATCGGCTTTCCCAACATCGTCCGGGCGATGCCCGTCCCGCTGCGGCTGATCGCGGTGCTGCTGGCCGAATTCGCGGTGATCGCCTTTTTCGTCCTGCTCGCCTGGACCGGCTGGTGGGTGATGGAGGTGCTCGAGGGCGACACGCTGGTGAGCCTCACCTGGGTGCCGACCAGCTTCACCCAGTCGGTGATCCCCGTCGCCGCCCTGCTCATCGTCCTCGCCCAGCTCCTGACCATGCCGGAGATGCTCAGACGCGCCCTCCACGGCAGCCGGCCGGGCGATCGCCACGGTTCGGCCGGAGCGGAACGGCCATGATCCTCCTCTGGATGTTCCTGGGGCTGGTGATCCTCATCCTGCTCAACGTGCCGATCGCGGTCGCCCTCGGCATCGTCGCCCTGGTGGCGATGGTCACCAGCAGCGGCCCCGACATCCTCCCCAACATGGCGTTGGTGATGTACGGCGGGGCCACCAAGTTCCCGCTTTTGGCCATCCCGCTGTTCATCCTCGCCGGCGCGATCATGAACAGCTCCGGCATCTCGCGGCGGCTGATCGCCCTCGCCTCGGCCCTCTTCGGCTTCGTGCGGGGCGGCCTTTCCATGGTCACCATCGGCGCCTCGCTGTTCTTCGCCGAGATCTCCGGCTCGGCGGTGGCCGATGTGGCGGCGATCGGCTCGATCCTCATCCCGGCGATGAAGAAGCGCGGCTATCCGGCCGCCTTCGCGGCCGCCGTCACCTCCTCCTCGGCCACCCTGGCGGTCATCATCCCGCCCTCGATCCCGATGATCCTCTATGCGGTGATGGCCGACAGCTCGGTGGTCCAGCTCTTCGTCGCCGGCATCGTTCCCGGCCTGCTGGGCGGCCTCGGGCTGATGCTGATGGCCTGGCATTACGCCCGTCGCCACGGGCTGCCGGTGGAGCAGATCTTCGAGCTGGCCCGGCTGCGGACGGCGCTGCGCGAGGCGGCCTGGGCGCTGGTGCTGCCGGTGATCATCCTCGGCGGCATCTTCGGCGGTATCGTCACCGCCACCGAAGGGGCCGGGCTGGCGGTCGTCGCCGCCCTCGCCATCGGTCTCTTCGTCTATCGCGAGCTCGATCTGCGGATGCTCGTCGATGCCGCCATCGAGGGGGTGATCCAGACCGCGGTGGTGATGCTGCTGGTGGCCAGCTCGGCGCTGCTGGGGGTCTATCTCACCGAACAGCAGATCCCGCAGAAACTGGCGGCGGCGATCCTCGCCTTGACCACCAACAAATACGCCATCCTGGGTCTTCTCAATCTCTTCTTCCTGGCGGTCGGCCTGTTCCTGCATTCGGCGGCGGCGATCATCCTGGTGGTGCCCATCGTCATGCCCCTCGTCCACCAGGCGGGAATCGATCCCGTCCATTTCGGCCTCGTGGTGACCCTCAACCTCGGCATCGGTCAGCAGACCCCACCCGTGGCCAGCGTGCTGATGACCGCCTGCTCGGTGGCCCGGGCCGACATCTGGGAGGTGAGCAAGGTCAATATCCGCTTCGTCTCGGTGCTGCTGGTGGTGCTCCTGATCTCCACATATCTGCCGGCGGTGCCGATGGCTCTCGTCGAGCTGTTCTACCGCTGAGGCCCGGCCTCGGTGAAACCGCCGAGCAACGCCTCCAGGGCCGGGCGCGAGCGCATCACCGCCCGCCGGCCCTCCTCGATGGCCTCGGCCGCCCGGTGGAATTCGAACAGACCGATCTCCCCCACCCGCGGCACCAGCATCAGATCGGGCGGATCGCCGGCGAGCCGGCTCCTGGTGATGCGATCCTGCATGATCAGAATGGCCCCGTAGACCACCTCGAAATAGCGTGGTGTCAGCGCTCCGCGGCCGGACAGCGGTCCGGGGAGGTTCGGCAGCAACTCGCGCAGTCCCCGGGGCAGTTCCGGCAGGAGTGTCTCGAGATCCTCGCCCCCGCTCCGCTCCGTCTCGCCGTTCCCCGCCCACTGCCCGTGGCGCCGGGGCAGCAGATCGCCGTTGACGTTGACGGCGATGATCGGTTCCGCTCCCAGCGCCCGGCAGGCGGCCACCGGTACCGGATCGACGAGCCCGCCGTCGACCAGCCAGCGACCCCGGTGCGCGACCGGGCGCAGGAAACCGGGCAGGGCGATCGAGGCGCGCACCGCCGCCAGCCAGGAGCCGTGCTCGATCCAGACCTCCCGACCGGTGGCGAAATCGGTGGCCACCGCGACGAACGGCTTGGGCAGTTCCTCGATCGGACGGTCACCCTGCAAATCTTCGAGAAAGCTCATCAGCCGGCGGCCTTCGACGATGCCGCCGCCGGCCAGCCGGACATCGAAGAAGCGCACGATCTGCCGCCAGGTCAGATGGGAGGCCCAGCTTTCGAACCCGGCGAAACCACCGCCCACGTAGAGCGCCCCCACCAGCGCCCCCATCGAGGTGCCGGCGACCACCGCCGGCTCGATGCCGAGCTCGGCGAGCCCGCGCAGAACGCCGACATGGGCGAAGCCGCGGGCGGCGCCGGCCCCGAGCGCCAGCCCCAGCCGCGGCGCGGGCCCCGGGGGCCGGATCCTCGCCGCCTTCCGCCCTCCTCTTCCGCGTTCGTCGTCCCCGGCCATGTCCACCCCTGCGGCTGTCCGTCGGCCCCTCCGCTCCTCGGCACCGAGCCGGTGGCGGTCCCCACACGAGACCCGCGCCCTCGTGTCCATACCGGCAATCGCATCGGAAGGGACAGGGTCGCAAATCGGGACGCTTTCGCCCCGGCGGCCGGGGCCGGAACCGAGGCGCCGCGGGGGGGCGGCCGGCTCATCACGGAGCTCGGCCTCCGGGGGCGGGAGCCGGACCGGATCCCCCGAAGACGAGATCCGCGGGACGCCCCTTTTCCCTCCCGCCGAAAAACAGGGCCGCCAGCTCGCCATCGCGCCCGTAGATGTCGTCGCGGAAATGCGCGGTACCGTCCTTCTCCACCCAGGCGGTGAAATAGGTGATGTGCACCGGCAGGGGCCGTGGCAGGCGCACCACCCGCCGTTCGCCGCTTTCGATCGCCCGCTCCAGTCCGGCCCGGTCCCAGCCGGCCGGGGCCAGCAGCAGGACCGCCAGCCCGCGCGGATCGCGCAGCCGCACGCAGCCATGGCTGAAGGCCCGACGCGCCCGGCGGAACAGCTCCCGCGCCGGCGTGTCGTGCAGATAGACGTGATAGCGGTTGGGCAGCACGAACTTGAGCCGTCCGAGGGCGTTGTCGGGTCCCGGTTTCTGGCGGAAACGGTAGCGGAAATTGCGGACGGAAACCGTGTTCCAGTCGATGGTCGCCGGATCGAGGATGCGGGCATCGGCCTCCCAGCCCGACAGCAGCTCGAACCCTTCGCGCACCAGATATCCGGAATCGCTGCGCAATCTGGGCAGGATCTCCTCGACCGCGATGGAAGGCGGCACGTTCCAGTAGGGATTGAGCACGATGTAGGTCATCGGCCGGCTGAACACCGGCGTCTGGTGATAGGGGGTGCCCACCACCACCTCGGTGGTGAACAGGGTTTCCTCGACGAAGGGGGTGGCGCCGCGCGCCACCATCTCGAGGGCGAAACCGGCGATGTTGACGAGAATGTAGCGCCGGCCGAGATCCGTGGGCAGCCAGCGGCGCCGCTCGAGATTGAGGATCACCTGGCGGATCCGCGCCTCCACCGGAGTGTCGAGAGCGGCCAGGGTGCGGCGGCCGACGATCCCGTCCACCTCCAGCCCGTGGCGCATCTGAAAGCGCCGGACCGCCGTCTCGAGCGCGGCATCGAACCTCGTCCCCGATGCCGCCTCCGGCGGCAGATCCCCACCTTCCACCAGCCGCCGCCGCAGAACCGCCACCGCGGGATGGACCATCCCCGGCTCCAGCACCGCATCTCCGGGCACCACGGTCCAGCCGCCGCGGGCGGCGACCGCCCGCAGCTCGGCCAGCAGCCGTTTGAGGCGCCGATAGCGCGGCCCCTGCGGCGACTGGGCGGCCAGCCAGACCGCCAGATCGTCGGCGGCGGCAGCCTCCCGCAGGATGACGAGCGGCGGCCGGGCACGGTCGGAGGGTGGCGGATCGGCCTTCAGATATCCGGGATCGACGCGCCCGATACGCAGGTCCCGCACATAGCGCAGCAGCGCCATGCTCGCTTCGAACTCGAATTCGGCCCGTCCCGCGGGATCCCGCGCCGTCGCGAGCAGCGCCAGACGATCCGGGCGGTAGAAGGCGGGATCGAGCCCTTCCCGATCGGCACCTTCGAGTGCCGCTCGCAGCGCCGCGGCGCGCCGCGCTGCCGGAGGCGAACCCGACCATAGCGGCCGCAGCCCGCGTTCCAGGTAGAACTGCTGCAGGGCGGCGGTTTCCGCGGCCGGGGCGCGGGTCGACTCGGCCTCGATCCGGCTCTGCAGCATTTCGGCGAAACCGGCGCGCGCCGCACCCGGCAGCAGCACCAGCATCGGCAAAAGAAGCATCGGTCCGGCGCGCCGCACCCGCGATTCTCCCGCTACCGCTTCCGGAACATCTCCATGTACGGGTCGGCACCCCCGGATGCCGTCGCCAGAACTTCCCGCGCGTGTTATTCATCCCCGGTACGGGTCGCTCATATGGGAACGGACGGCGAAGGATGCCAGATCGGCGGGACGAGCGGCGGCCACGGGCGGCGGCGCCGGAGACGGAACTCTCGATCATCGTCCCCCTCTACAACGAGGAGGACAATGTCGCGCCCCTCTACCGCGCCATTCGCGAGGCGGTGCTGCCGCTCGGGCTCGAGACCGAGATCATTCTCGTCGACGACGGCAGCCGGGACCGTACCTTCGAACGGGCGGCGGCCCTGCCGCGCCACGACGGCGTCCGCCTGCGGGTCGTCAAGTTCCGCCGCAATTACGGCCAGACCACGGCGATGGTGGCGGGCATCGACCAGGCCCGCGGCCGCATCCTCGTCACCATGGACGGCGATCTGCAGAACGATCCCGGGGACATCCCGCTGTTTCTCGACAAGATCGCGGAAGGCTACGATCTGGTGGTGGGATGGCGGCGCGACCGCAAGGATCACTGGTCCCGGGTGATACCTTCCCGGATCGCCAACTGGCTGATCGGCAAGATCACCGGGGTGCCCATCAAGGACAACGGCTGTTCGCTGAAGGCCTATCGGGCCGATCTCATCAAGCGGATTCCCCTCTATTCGGAGATGCACCGCTTCATCCCGGCAATGGCATCCCTGGCCGCTCCCCGCATCGCCGAGATCGAGGTGCGCCACCACCCCCGCCGCTTCGGCGCGTCCAAATACGGCTTTTCACGCATCTACAAGGTGTTCGTCGATCTCCTGGCGATCCGCACCATTCTCAGTTTCGCCCGCCATCCCTTCGCCTGGCTCGGCACCATCGGCGCCATCGCCGGCACCCTCGCCATGCTCTACCTGCTGCTGGGGCTGCTCGCGGTGGGCGATCCGGAAGCCGGGGCCACCATCGTCTGGGGCGGCCTCGCCGTGCTCCTGGGCTCGCTGGCCATCTTCTCGCTGTTCCTGGGTTTCCTCACCCACCTCGTCTATGCCGGCAAGGCACGGTATCTGACCGCCTTCACCCATCTTTCGGTACGCCGGCTCTGAGCCGCGTCAGGCGCCCGGAGCGTGGATTTCCTCCTCCCGGGCCTCCGCTTCGCCGATGCCGTCGGCGTCGATCAGCCCGTGCTCGCGATACCAGGCGGCGGTCCGGCGGGCCCCTTCGGCGAAGTCGATGGTCGGCCGCCAGCCCAGCAGGCGCTCGGCCTTCCCGGTCCGCAGCGCGAAACTCTTGGTGAAGAAGTCGAGACGGCGCCGATGCAGCGGCGGCTGGATGCCGAGCGGCCGGAGCGTGGTTTCCAGCAAACTGGCGGCCAAGGCGAACGGCCACAGCGGCAGACGGGGGCCGGTACGGGAGCAGTGCAGGGCCGCGGCCACCGCCTCGACCATCCGTTCGGTGGTCACCACTTCCGGGCCGGCCATCACGAACAGTTCCCCCGCCGCCGCCGGATGCCGGCAGGCCACGAGCAGGCCCCGCACCAGATCGTCGACGTAGATCGGATGATGCAGGTTGCGGCCACCCCCGAGCAGCGGAAAGCGGCCCTTCTGCACCGCCCTGAACATCTTGAGCAGGCGCCAGTCGCCGGGGCCGTAGGTCTCGGCGATGCGGATCGCCGTCACCGGCATGTTCCCGCCGGCGGCCAGCACCAGTCTCTCGGCCTCGAGCTTGGTGCGCCCGTAGATGTTGTCCGGCGCGGGCGGCGTGGTCTCGTCGGCGACGCCCCGGTAGTGGCCATAGACGCCGATGGTGCTGCCGTAGACGAAACGCCGGCACCCGGCGGCCCGGGCGGCCTCCAGCAGCCGGGCGGTGGCCGTCACGTTGACTTCCCGGAAACGGGCGTCGGGGATGTTCATCTCGTGCTGGGCGGCGGCCAGATGCACCACCACCTCGATGCCGGCGAAGCGCTCTTCCGGAATCCCGCCTTCACCGATGTCGATCTCCCCGACCTCGATGCCGGCCGCCCCGAGCTCCCGGAGATTGGCCTCCTCCGCCGCGTTGCGCACGAGGCCGAGGGCCACCGGCCGGTGCCCCGCGCTGCGGGCGTGAAGGGCCAGCCGGGAACCGATGAAGCCGGTCCCGCCGGTGATCAGAATGCCGAGAGGAGACGCCGGTTCGCCGGTCTTCGTGTCGCCGCCCATTCTTCGGACCTCCGCGGTCGGAACGAGGAGAGACTTCCGTCGAGACTATCCCGGAAAACTACCGCGAATCATCCCTCGGTACAAAGCTTCCGGGCCGCCGGCTGTCGCCAGCCCGTTACTTGTGTGATATCGGCGCATCACGGTGTGCCGTCTTCCGCGGCGGCGGAACCATCGAGGCGATCGGACCATGTGCGGAATCGTCGGCATCGTCGGTGGCAGATATCGCGACCCCGCCCCGCTCGCGGCGATGCTGGCACGGATCGCCCATCGCGGGCCGGACGGCGAGGGTGTGGATCGGATCGAGGGGGCGGCCCTCGGTCATCGTCGTCTGGCGATCATCGACCTCGCCGGCGGCCGCCAGCCGATCCGCAACGAGGATGGCAGCCTGGTGCTGGTGGGCAACGGCGAGATCTACAACTATCGCCGACTGCGGCGCGAGCTGGAGGCCGCCGGTCACCGGTTCCGCACCGGTTCCGACAACGAGGTGATCCTCCACCTTTACGAAGAGGAGGGGGTCGACTGTCTCGCCCGGCTGCGCGGGATGTTCGCCTTCGCCATCTGGGATTCCCGCCGCCGCCGCCTGTTCGCGGCCCGCGACCGGCTGGGTCAGAAACCCTTCTACTACCGTCATGCCGACGGCGAATTCGCCTTCGCTTCGGAGATCAAGGCGCTCCTGCCCCTGCTCGCGGGCGGACCGGAGATGGATCCCCGGGCGCTGCACCAGTATCTGGCCCTGCGGATCGTCGCCCCGCCCCTTTCCATGATCCGCGGCATCGCCAAGCTGCCGCCGGCTCATTATTTGCTGTTCGACCGGGAGCGCGGAATCCGCATTTCCCGCTACTGGCAACCGGTCTACGAGCCCAAGGAAACGGGCGGCGAACGCCGCCTCCTCGACCGTCTCGAGGAGGCGCTGGTCGAAACCGTCGATCTGCACATGGTGAGCGACGTGCCGGTCGGTGCCTTCCTTTCGGGCGGTCTCGATTCGACCCTGGTGCTGGCGATCGCCGCCCGACACGTGGCCAGAGAGCCGCTGCCCACCTTCACCATCGGCCTGCCCTACGGTGCCTTCAACGAGGCCCCCGCCGCCCGGCTGGTGGCCGAGCGTTACGGCACTCTCCACCACGAGGAGGAGATGGTGCCCTCGCCGGCGGCCCATCTCCCGGAGCTGATCGACTGTCTCGACGAGCCTTCCGATCCGCTCGCCGTCTGTTCCTGGCTGATCAGCCGGATGGCCCGCCGGCACGTCAAGGTGGTCCTCGGCGGCGACGGGGGCGACGAGCTTTTCGGCGGCTACGACCGCTACTCCGGCAACGTCTTCGCCGAATGGTACGCCATGCTGCCGGCGGGGCTGCGGCGGCATCTGCTGGGGCCGGTGGTCGAACGGCTGCCGGAGGGGAACTGGTACAAGAGCCTCGGCCACCGGATCAAATGGCTGCATCGCGCCTCCTTCCTCTCGGGTGGCGAGCGTTACGCCCGCAGTCTCGGCTATTTCTATGTCACCCCCGATCTCCAGAAGACGCTCTACGGCCCTCTCCTGCGGACCGTCGCCGCCGAATTCGACGCCTACGCCTGCATCCGCAAGGCCTACGAGACGGCGGCCGCCGAGCATCCCGTGGACCGCATGCTGGCGGCCGATTCCCGGATCCGGCTGCCGGATCATTCGGTGATGATCCTGGATCGCACCTCGATGGCCCACGGTCTCGAGGCACGCTCCCCCTTCCTCGATCACCGGCTCGTCGAATTCGCCGCCACCCTGCCGGTCCGCTACAAGATCCGCCTGCGGCAACTGCGCTACATCCAGCGCCGGATCGCCGAGCGCTATCTCCCCGCCGCACTCCTGAACCGCCGGAAGCAGGGGTTCTCCTCGGCCCTGCCCTACCTCCTGAAGGCGGAATACCGCCGTCTGTTCGCCGGCTTCCTGCGGGACTCCCGACTGGCCCGGGACGGTTTTCTCGACCAGTCGGCACTCGACCGTCTGCTGGCCGCGCAGCTCGCCGGCAGCAGCGATCACGGCAACCGCCTGTGGCTTCTGCTCAACGCCGAGGTCTGGTACCGGATGCGGATTCTCGACCACGATCCGCGGAGCTTCCGGAGCTCCCCGGAGACCGCCTCCCTGGACGCCTGAACGGGAACACGCATGAAAGACACCGATTCGGACGAGCTGCCGGCCGCCCCGGCCGGACGACGGGCCCGCAACTGGCTCGGCTGGGGGCTGGCGGTGGCGATCCTCGCCACCCTCCTGCTGTTCCTCGATCCCGGCGAACTGCTGCAGGCCTTCCGCCGTCTGTCGCCGGCGGAAATCCTCCTCCTGCTGGCCCTCCTGACCCTCGACCGCATCCTGATGGGCGTCAAATGGGGGGTGCTGCTGCGGATCGCCGGGGTGCGCCTTTCCTACGCCCGGATCGTCGCCGTCTACTACCAGGGCTCGTTCGTCGGCACCCTGATGCCCAGCCATATCGGCGGCGATCTGCTGCGCGCCTGGCTGGTGGCCCGCGACAGCGGAATCCGCTATCCGGTGTTCGCCTCGCTGGTGATGGAGCGGCTGGTCGGTTTCCTTTCGGCCATCAACTGGGCGCTGGTCGGTGCCGTGCTCCTGATCGTCTGGTTCGATCCCGCCCGCTGGCCGCTCTGGGTCGCTCTCGGTCTGCTGGCGGCGGTCCTCGGCAACGGCCTGTTCGCCCTTTCCCTGCACCCCCGTACCCACGATCTGGTGCTCGCCGGGCTCGGTCGCTGGAACCGGCTGCGGATCCTCGGCCTGCTGCGGAAGTTCTACGAGGCCTACGCCCGATTCAGTCGCGATCCCGGACGCCTGCTGCTCAACTTCTTCCTCACCCTGGTCGAACATTTCCTGCAGATGGCGATCGTCTTCGTCATCGCCATCAGTCTCGACGTCACCGCGACGCCGGTCCTGTTCTTCGCGGCGACGGCGGTCTACCTCCTGATCTTCCGCATCCCCGTCGCGCCCGACGGCTGGGGCGTGGGCGAGGCGACGGCGATCGGAGTGTTCGCACTGATCGGGATCAGCGCCGAAAACGCCTTCGCGATGAGTGTCACCGGCCATGCGCTGGTGCTGGTGGGGGTGCTTCCGGGATTGCTGTTCTTCCTGCTGCGCCGCCAGCGGCCGACCGCGCTCGCGGAGCAGATCGCGGCGGCCGAGGAACGCCGACCCACGGTCTGACGTACGGTTGCGTACCGGAAGCTGCGGTGCGCGCGGATAATGTCCCGTCTGTGGTGTTTCTCCTTGCAGTCGACAACGGATGGGGGTTCTTCTTCCCCGGCAGAATGGACTTGTGGTATCGCTCGCACTCATGGCTCGAATCGCTGACACGGATCCTCCCGGAAACCTCGCCGCCGAGGCGGTCGTCGCGGCCGACCGCCGCCGGACGGAGGACGGTCCGGGCGGCGCGACCCGGACCGCGCTGGACGCCCCGCTTTCGGTCGTGGTGCTGATCGATCGCGAGCCGGACGACATCCTGGCCCTGCACGAGGCCTGTCGCCGGGCGATCACCCCCCTCGCGCCGGAGATCGAATTCATCTACGTGGTGGACGGGCCGCTCGAGAGGACGATCGCCGCCCTGCGCGATCTCGCCGGTCGCGGCGAGCCGCTTTCCATCCTCACCTTCCCCAAGGCCTTCGGCGAGGCCTCCGCGCTTTCGGTGGCCTTTCGCGAGGCCCGCGGCGGCTACATCCTCACCCTTCCGGCCGAGATCCAGGTGGAGCTCGAGGAACTGCCGAAGCTCGTCGCCGCCATCGACGGGGCGGATCTGGTGGTCTGCCGACGCCTCACCGAGAAACCCCTGCGCCTCGGCAAATCCAAGAAGCTCGAATATCTGAGCCGCCTGCTCCTCGGCAGCTCCTTCGAGGATCTGCGCTGCGGTGTGCGACTCCTGCGACGCAGCGTCGCCGACGAGCTGGTGCTCTACGGCAACCAGCACCGCTTCCTGCCCCTCATCGCCCAGACCCAGGGCTTCCTCGTCCGGGAAGTCCCGGTCAGGGGGCGGGTCCGGGAGAACCGGCGGCCGCGCCTCGCCGTCAATCTGCTGCTCGACCTCCTGACCATCTATTTCCTCCTCCGCTTCGTGCAGAAGCCGTTCCGCTTCTTCGGCGGCTTCGGCATGGTGATCCTCGGCATCGGCGGCCTGGTCACCGGCTGGCTGGTCGTCGAGCGGCTGTTCTTCGGCGTCGGTCTGGCGGACCGCCCGGCACTCGTTCTTTCCACCCTGACCATCGTCCTGGGCATCCAGATCATCGCCGTGGGCCTGATCGGCGAGATCATCGCCTTCGCCCACGCCCGCAATCTCAAGGATTACAAGATCGAGAAGATCCTCGAATAGACGGGGGCGAAGGAAACCGCCGGGAGACGGATCGATGACAAGCGGCTCGTGCAGCTCGGCAGGATCCACCGTTTTCCGCGCGTCCTCGCGGACGGATTCCCACCCCGCCGATGGCGCGCGCACCCCGCCCGTCCACGACCCCTCGGAATTGGATGACATCACGCCATGACCGCTCACGACACCAGTTCGCACCATCCGGCCGTCGATCCGCGGCCGCCGCTGACCCCGGAGGAGGCGACCGCCCTCGAACTCGCCGCCCGCATCGAGCCCTTCGATTCCTTCTGGGAAGGACCGGAGGAGGTGGAAAGCGGCTACGCCAGGTTCGCCCAGTTCTATCGGGTCAACTATCTGCGCCATCTGCCCGAGGATCCGGAGAGCCGGGTGCTGGTGGTGAGCTGCGGTCCGGGCTACTTCGTCGACATGCTCCGCAAGCGGGGCTGGCGGCACGTCATCGGCATCGATTCCTTCCCCGACAAGGTCGCTCATGCCCGGAACCGCGGTCTCGACTGCCGGGTGGCGCGGGCCTTCCCCTTCCTGGCCGAGCATCGCGAGAGCTTCGATGCGATCGTCTGCGAGCAGGAGCTCAACCACCTCACCAAGGAGGAAATGCGCCTCTTCCTGACCCTCGTGCGGGCCGCCCTCAAGCCCGGCGGCACCCTGATCGTGCACGGACTCAACGGCGCCAACCCGATCGTCGGCGCGGAGACCCTCGCCCAGAACATCGACCATTTCAACACCTTCACCGAATACTCCCTGCGTCAGGTTCTCTCCTACGCGAATTTCACGGACATCGAAGTTTTCCCGCTTCATCTCTACGTCTTCTACAAGAATCCGATGAATTACGTCGCTTGGGGTATCACGGCGATGTTCCATCTTCTGTTCCGCGCCTGTTTCATCCTTTACGGCAAGTCGAACCGGCTGTTCACGAAGAAGATCGGCGCCGTCGCGAAGAAACCGGCCTGAGCCGTGTCCGCCACCGTCGAACCGCGCCCGCCCGCCGCCGGCGAAGGAACCGCGCGATGACGGCGACCCGCCTGCAGCGCGATCTCGACGCCCTCGCCGGCCGCCGTTTCGATCTGGTGGTGATCGGCGGCGGCATCTTCGGTGCCTGCGCCGCCTGGGACGCCGCTCTCCGGGGACTCGAGGTGGCGCTCCTCGAAGCTCGGGACTTCGGCGGCCAGACCTCGGCCCATTCCTTCAAGATGGTGCACGGCGGCATCCGCTACCTCCAGCACGGCGATTTCGTGCGGGTGCGGGAATCCTGTCGCGAACGCAGCGCGTTCCTGCGCATCGCCCCCCATCTCGTGCAGCCGCTGCCGATCCTCGTCCCCACCTACGGCCACGGCAGGAACGGCAAGGCCCTGCTGCGGGCCGGAATGCTCGCTTACGATCTGCTCACTCTCGACCGCAATCGCGGGATCGCCGATCCCGAACGGCGCATCCCCCCGGGGCGGTCGGTCTCGCGGGCCGAAGTGCTGGCGGCCTATCCCGATCTTCCGCGGAACGGGCTCACCGGAGGGGCCGTCTTCGCCGACGGACAGATGTACAACCCGCCGCGGATCGTCGTCTCCGTCCTCCGTGCGGCCGCTGCCAGGGGGGTGGTGATGGGCAACCATCTGGAGGTCGTGGGGCTGCGCACCGACGGGCGGCGGGTGACCGGGGTCGAGGTCGAGGACCGTCTCGGCGGAGCACGCTTCCCGGTCGCCGCCGAGGCGGTGCTCAACGCCACCGGCCCCTTCGCCGAGACCCTCCTCCGACGCTGGCTCGGCCGCCCCCTGGCCCGACCTTCGACCTATTCGCGGGATGCCTGTTTCGTGGTCCGCCGGCGTTTCGCCGCTCCGTACGCGCTCGCGGTGATGGGCCGTTCGCGGGACGCCGATGCGATGCTGGCGCGGGAGGCGCGCCATCTGTTCATCGTTCCCTGGCGGGAGTTTTCCCTGATCGGCGTCTGGCACAAGGTCCACGAGGACGATCCCGGGCGGGTCGGCCTCGAGCGCCGGGAACTCGAGGACTATCTGGAGGAAATCAACGACGCCTACCCCGGCCTGGGCCTCGAGCTCGCCGATATCCGGCTCTGGCACGCCGGCCTCCTGCCGTTCGGCGAGGAACGATCGGGGGGGAGCGAACTGAGCTACGGCAAGCGCTCCCTGCTGGTGGATCATGCCGAGGAGCACGGTCTCGAAGGTCTCGTGACCCTGATCGGCATCCGCTATACGATGGGTCGGGGTGATGCGGCGAAGGCGGTCGATCTGGTGACGAGGAAGCTGGGAAGCCGGGCGCCGCGCCCGCCGACCGATCGCCTGCCGGTGTTCGGAGGCCGTTTCGGGCGCTTCGCCGAGCTCGTTCGTGATCTCGAAAGGAATCCCCGGGTCTCCCTCGACACCGCGACGGCGCGGGCCCTCGCCCACAACTACGGCAGCGAGGCCCCCCGGGTGCTGGGCTATGCGGTGGCGGATCCGTCCCTGGCCACACCCCTGCCCGGCAGCACCGTGCTGGGCGCCGAGATCGTCCACGGCATCCGCGAAGAGATGGCCCAAAATCTCGCCGATCTCGTGTTCCGGCGGACCGATCTGGCGACCGGGGGCGATCCCGGGCCCGCCCTCGATGCCGCCGCCGAGATCGCCGCCCGCGAATTCGGCTGGAGCGCGGCGCGGCGACGGCGGGAGATCGAGGAGGTGCGCGCCCGCTTTCCCCGCCACGCCCGCCAGGTGGCCTGAGATGCGGATCCTCTTCTGCAACTACGAATATCCCCCGCTCGGCGGCGGCGGGGGGGTGATCAACGCCCTTCTCGCCGAGGAGCTGGCCCGTCGCCACGCGGTCACGGTGCTGACCTCCCGGGGGCTCGGTCTGCCGCGACGGGAGGAAATCCGGGGCGTCGAGGTGATCCGGGTACCGGTCCTGTTCCGCAACGACCGCTCGACCGCCAACTTCCCCTCGATGCTCGCCTTCATGATCCAGGGCGTCCGCTTCGGCCGCAGGCTCCTGCGCGAACGACGGTTCGACATCATCAACACCCATTTCGCCCTTCCTTCCGGGCCGGTGGGAGCGTCCCTCGCCCGCCACGCCGGGATTCCCAACGTGCTCTCCCTCCACGGCGGCGATCTCTACGATCCCAGCAAATGGAGCTCGCCGCACCGCCATGCGCCGCTCCGGCGCTGGGTGCGGCGACTGCTGCACACCGCCGACCATCTCGTCGGCCAGTCCGCCAACACGATCGCCAACGCCCGCCGGTTCTACGATCCCGATCTCGAGATCTCCTGCATCCCCCTGGGCATCCGCCGCCCCCCTTCCACCACCGCCGACCGTCGCCGGCTGGGGTTTTCGCAGCGGGAGGTGCTGCTGGTCACCGTCGGCCGCCTGATCGCCCGCAAGGCCATCGACCAGCTCGTGGCGACGATGTCCCATCTTCCCCCGACCACCCATCTTCTGATCATCGGCAGCGGGCCCAAGGAAGAGGAGCTGCGCCGCCAGGCGACGGAGCTCGGGGTCGTCGAGCGGGTGCGGTTCATGGGCTATGTGGCGGAAGAAGAGAAGTTCGCCCTCCTGCGGATGGCGGATCTCTACGTCTCCACCAGCCAGCACGAGGGCTTCGGCCTCGTCTTCCTGGAGGCCATGGCCTGCGGTCTCCCGGTCGTGTGCTACGATCATGGCGGGCAGACCGACTTTCTCGAGGACGGCACGACCGGAAGGCTGCTGCCGCTCAATGCCCGGGAGGCCTTCACCCGGGCGGTCGCGTCCCTGATCGACGATCCGGCGGGTCGGCGGCGGATGGGAGAGGCGGGGCGAAAACGGGTCGAGGATTACTACATCGACAACTGTGCCCGGCGTTACGAGGCGATCTTCGAGCAGCTCCGCGCCGCCCGCAGCGACCGGGCGTGCACGCCCCTCGCCACCCCCCTGGACGGTCGGCGGTCCTCCTGCTGAAGACGCCGGGAGACGGCGCGCCGGCAGGCGCTCAGAGATGGCCGTTTTCGCGATACCAGGACGCGGTCCGGGAAAGCCCCTCCTCGACGCCGATCGCCGGCTCGAAACCCAGGCGCTCGCGCAGCTTGTCGATCCGATAGTGACGGTTGGCGAGGAAGAACTGCACCCGTCGCCGGTAGATGGGCGGGCTCAGACCGAGCGGCCGGAAGCCGTACTCGCAGAGATCGGCGAGCATCAGCATCGGCCAGGCCGGCAGGCGCAGCAGACGGGGATCCTCGTTGCCGAGGAGGCGGGCCAGGATCACGAACAGCTCACCGAGGCTCGGCGCCTCGGGACCGGCCGCCAGCAGCGCCTCGCCGTTCAGCCCCTCGAGCCGGCCCGCCCGCAAGAAGATCTCCGCCAGATCGTCGATGTAGATCATGTGATAGCGGGCGGTTCCCGGCCCGACCAGGACGATCGGGTTCCTGCGGGCCATCTTGAACATCTTGAGCAGCCGCAGGTCGCCCGGCCCGTAGACCGGCGCCGGCCGGACCACCACCACCTCGAGATCGCCGCGGCGGCCGTACTCGAGGGCCAGGGCCTCCCCTTCGGCCTTGGTGACCTCGTAGATGCCTTCCGGGACGATGGGGGCGTTCTCGTTCACCGGCGAGCCCTTCACGTCTCCGTGGATGCCCACGGTGCTGCAATGCACGACCCGATGGACGTGGTGCCGGCGGGCGGCCTCGAGGAGGTGGCGCACCCCCTCGACGTTGACCTCGCGATAGCGGGCGTCGGAGAGATTGGGCTCGCGGAAGGTGCCGGCGATGGCGTAGATGCGCTCGATGCCGCGGACCGCCCGGTCCACCGCCTCGGTATCGGTGATGTCGCCCTCGAGGACCTCGACCTCGGTGATGCCGAGCGCGGCGAAGCGCTCGCGGCTGCGCACCAGCACCCGCACCTTCTCCCCGGCTTCCAGCAGCTTCCGGGTCACGGCCCGGCCGATGAATCCGCTGGCCCCGGTGACGAGAGCGGTCATGGGCGTTCTCCCTGCCGTTGCCTCACTCCTGGGGTGTCGGCTCCGATCGACGCATGCGCAGCACCCGAGCCGGACTGCCGGCGACCACCGCCCGTGCCGGCACGCTCTTGGTGAGGATGCTGCCGGCCCCGACGATGGTCCCCTCCCCCACCTCGACCCCGTCGAGCACCATCGCCCCCATGCCGAACAGGCAACGGTCGCCGATCCGGATGGGACCACCCGTCACCCGCGCCTGCTCCCGAGCCGCGAGCACGCCGTCGTCCTTTTCCTCGGCATGGACGTCGAAGGCGCCGCCGCTGATCTTGCAGCCGCCGCCGAGGACCACCTCCCGACCGAGATAGGTGCCGCCCTGGGAGTGGACAACGCTCATCGCCCCGATATCGCAGTCGTCGCCGATCGCGATCGGTCCGATCTTGGCCTGGATCATGGCGAGACGGCCGATGATCACGCGATCGCCGATCCGCACCCCCTCCTCCCCGGCACCGCGGCCGTCGAGCACGCAGCCGTCGTCGATGACCACCCGATCACCGAGGCTGATGCGATGGGCGTTGCGGATCACCAGATGGCGGCCGAACACCGGAGCCCGGCCCACCCGTCGGAAGAGAAGCGGATAGAAGATCCGCCGCAACGCGAGACCGAGGGCGCCCGGCAGACCACCGAAGAGGCCGGTGACGATCTCGTACTGCAGGAGCCTCCAGTAGGAGGATCCGGGTCCCACCACCAGATCGGCGTAGCGGCGCATGCTCGAACGCCGATCGTCGAACATCTGGGCCCGGATGAAGGAATCATCGGCAAGGCGCTGCCTTTCGGCCATCGCGGAGGTCTCCTCGGATTTCCGGATCCGCGGGTCACCGACCGGAGGCGAAGATGTTTTGTCGCAACCCCGGGGTTTTTACAAGGCGGGAGTGAGGCTTCTCCGATCCCCCACCCTCCGCCACCGCCGCCCGTGCCGGGCTCGCCCGCCGCAGCGCCACTCTCGCCGAACGGCTCGGCGACTGGCGCGGCTATGCCCGTGCCTGCCTGGAATTCTACCGGCGGCGCCGCCCGGACGTCCGGGAGTGTCAATCCACGTAGTATTTTGCGGTTTTTCCGTAGTATTGTCCGAGGTCTCCGTATCCGTACTGGGCGTGTTTTTTGAGGTCGACCATGGTGAAGACGGCGCCTGCGGGTTCGACGCCGATTTCGCGC
>Ga0256839_1000291_pt1 | contig 64366 bp, 56 predicted proteins | sample 354166metaG_FD_185968 | JGI IMG/M metagenome (GOLD analysis project Ga0256839, IMG submission 185968) | Hydrothermal vent microbial communities from Mid Atlantic Ridge, Atlantic Ocean - 354-166 | ecosystem: Environmental > Aquatic > Marine > Hydrothermal vents | place: Atlantic Ocean: Mid...
GCGGCGCCTGCGCCCCAGGATCCTGCTGATCCTTGACTGTTACAAACAGCCATTGAAGAAACACAGGGAAATCGACCTGCAGAAGACCCTGCATGATGCCAGCGGGGGGAAACTGAACATCACCGCCTGCCTGCCTGACGGCGCCTACGATATCGACCTGTCAGCCTTTCGCAAGAACTTCATCGGTCGCTTCCTGGGTCTGGGCAATGCCCTGTTCCATCACTGAAGCATCTCCCTGATCAGCTCCCGGACCGCAGCGGCCTCGAAAGGCTTGTCGCAGATGGCTACATTCTCCTTCGTCACCGCCTCCAGGCGCCGGGCGTCCGCTTCGCTGGTCACCATGAGTATGGGCAGATCGGCCTGGCCGCTCTGGTGGCGTATGTGGCCGACCAGCTCGGCGCCATTCATGTGCGGCATGTTGTAGTCTGTCACCACAAAGTCGAAAAGGGCATGCTCCAGGATCTGCGCGGCCTCCTGACCATTGGCGGCTTCGGTGATTTTTTCAATACCGAAACCTTCCAGCGTGCGCCGAATATGATGACGGGCGAATTGACTGTCGTCCACGATCAACACTTTCAACTCCTCTGCAAAGAGATCTCCCAGTTGCAGCGTATCCGGATCCAGGAACTCCACCGTGGCATACAAGGCGCGCTTCAATTCCTCCGCCTGAAAGGGCTTGGGCAGAATCGCCACCACGCCGGCCTGGCGCACCTCGTCCAGGCACTCGAAGCCCTGCTCGCTGGAGATCAACATGAAAGGCACCTGTTTCAACTTGTCATCCTGCCGCATTCCGGCCACCAGCTCGGCGCCCGTCATGTCCGGCAGGTACATGGCGCTGATGACCAGGTCAGGGAGCGTTTTGTTCAGCGCGGCAAACACCTCCCGCCCTTTCTGGACATGCTCCAGATATTTCACGCCACACTGTTCCAGACTCTCCTGAATCACGCGGAACTGCATGCCGGAAGGCTCCGCCAGCAATACTTGCAGTTCACCAATGGAAATTGATTTCATCCGAACGGCCTTCCCACGCTCATACGTTTAACCCAAATCATAGATCTGCCGATGACCCCAGTATGAGCCCAACCGGCAGCCATACAGGAATTTACGGCAGAAACGGAACAGTACTTGACTGAAATGCACCAGGAAAAAACCATCATCCCCATCGGCGGCGGCAAGGGCGGCATCGGCAAGAGCCTGCTGAGCGCCAATCTGGCCATCGCCCTGGCAACCATGGGCCACAAGACCGTGGTCGTCGACCTGGACCTGGGGGGCTCCAACCTGCACAGTTTTCTCGGCTTGCACGGCGAGGCGCCGGGCATCGGCACCTTTATCCACACGGAAAAAAGCAAGCTCGGGGAATACCTGACATCGACACACTGGCGGAACCTGTCCTTCATTCCCGGCGACTGCGACGTGCCGTTCACGGGCAATATCCATTACCAGACAAAACTCCGCCTGATGCGCAACCTGCTGGCCATCCCCTGCCGCTACCTGCTCCTGGATCTGGGCGCCGGCTGCAGTCACAATACCCTGGATTTCTTCAGGATGTCCGACCGGGGCATGGTGGTCACCACGCCGGAAGTCACGGCCGTCAGGAACATGCTGGCCTTCTTGAACAACCTGGTATTCCGCGTGATCGAAAGATCGCTGAGGAACAAGCCCCATACCCACAAGGCCCTGAAGAGCATCATCCGCCGCAGCGGCGCAAGCCAGACCACCCTGTCGGTTGAGGACATCCTGGCCGAGGTCGGCGCCATCGACCCGGAGGCGGCCGCCGGGATTCAGGCAGCCTGCCTGAGATACCGCCCGCGACTGGTCCTCAATATGGGGCGCCACCCGGACGATCTCATACAGATCGAAGGCACTTTTGCCGCCACCCGCAAACTCCTGTCCCTGTATACGGACCCCTTCGGCTTCGTTTTCGACGACCCGGTTGTACGGGAGAGCATCAACCACGGCACGCCCCTGGTGGAATATGACCCGGACAGCGTGGCGGCAAGAAGCATCGCCCACATTGCGCAGCGCATCGTATACGTGTGGGACAAAACCCTGGATGAGCCCGACCAGGCGCTGCTCAATCATACCCGCAAATTCTACGAATATATCCAGAAGGATAATCAGCGGCGAATCCCCCACAAGCTGTTTTCCACTCCCATCCGGAACCTCTTCCCCAATCTCTTCAGTTGACCGGGGGATGTAGGTTATGATGCGCTCCATGACGCATCGAGCCCCCCTACTGTCCGAGTCGCAGGCCCTGCGATGCCTGCTCGACGGCATCGCGCCCGTCGGGGAACGGGAGCAAGTCGATTTGCCAAATGCCCTGGCCCGCGTCGTCAGCGAGCCGGTAATGGCGCAGAGCGATGTCCCCGCTTTCGACAACAGCGCCATGGATGGTTATGCCGTCGCCTGCGGCGATATTGCCGCGCATGGCGAAACCCGCCTCGCGATCAGCCAGCGCATCACGGCGGGACGGCAGCCAACCCCCCTCGTGCCCGGCACGGCCGCGCGTATTTTCACCGGCGCCCCCCTGCCGCCTGGCGCGGATACGGTGGTGATGCAGGAAAACTGCCGTGAAGAAAGGGGACATGTCGTCATCCAGGGGCCTCTCGCCAAGGGCGGACACGTCAGAAAGGCCGGCGAGGATATCGCGGCCGGGCGTTGCGTCCTGGAGCAGGGAACCGTGATCCGCCCCCAGGAGATGGGACTGGCCGCATCCCTGGGCCGCGCCACGCTCCCGGTCTATCGCAGGGTGCGCGTCTCCATCGTGGTGACCGGGAATGAACTGGTGGCCCCGGGCGCGCCCCTGGCGCCCGGGCAGCTCTACAATTCGAATCGCTATACCCTCTCGGGCCTGCTGTCCGCCCTGGGCTGCGAACTCAGTTACAGTCGCTGCATTCCCGATGACCTGGACGCCACCCGTGACGCACTGGCCCGGGCGGCACGGGCCTCGGATTTCATCTTGACCAGTGGCGGGGTTTCCGTGGGAGAGGAAGACTACGTCAAGCGTGCCATAGCGGATCTGGGCGCGCTGCACGTCCATCACATCGCCATCAAACCCGGCAAGCCTCTCACCTATGGCACTATCCACGGCACCCCCCTGCTGGGCCTGCCCGGCAACCCCGTATCCCTGTTCGTCACCTTTGTGATCTTCGCCCGCCCGGCCATTCTCAAATTGCAGGGGCGCACTGAACTGGCGCCCGCCAGGCTCTGGGCGCGGGCGACATTCGAGCGCCGCAACCCCATCAAACGGCGAGAATACCTGCGCGCCAGGCTTCAAGAAGCACAGGACGGCCATGGCCACGAGGTCTCAATCCATTCCCGTCAGGGCTCGGCCGTGCTTTCCTCCACTGCCTGGGCGAATTGTCTGGCTGTCATACCGGAACACGGCACCGTGGCGCCGGGTCAGGCCATAGCGGTCATGCCCTTCTCCAGCCTGCTGTCACCGCTGTCTGATTGACCCGGCAGCACTCACTCTGCGGATCCGTCATACAGGAAGCAGTGCGTGCGGTGCGTGGCGCTGAGCGATGTGCTGCCCGGATAGCGCTGGCCGCAGACGGGCATGGCATGGGGGCAGCGGGTGTGGAAATGGCAGCCGGAAGGCGGGCTGGATGGTGAGGGCAGATCGCCCTCCAGGCGTATGACCTCGCGCCGGGTGGCCTGGTCGATCACCGGAATGGCGGACAACAGGGCCTGGGTATAGGGGTGCCTGGGCTGCTCCAGCACGTCCTCGACCGTGCCGTATTCCACCACCCGCCCCAGGTACATGACCGCCACTTCGTCCGCCAGATAGCCCACCACCGACAGGTTGTGGGTAATGAACAGATAAGACAGCCCCAGCTCGTTCTGCAGTTGTTTCAGCAGGTTGAGGATCTGCGCCTGCACCGAGATGTCGAGCGCGCTGGTGGGCTCGTCGCAGATGATGAGCTTGGGCTGCACGGCGAGGGTGCGGGCGATGCAAATGCGCTGGCGCTGCCCGCCGGAGAACTCATGGGGATAGCGATGGCGGGCCTCGCGGGGCAGGCCCACTTGTTCCAGCAGCTCGGCGACGCGCGCCTGGCGGCGCCGGGCGTCTTTCTCGATGCCCAGGGCGACCATGCCCTCCTGGATGATTTCGTCGATCATCATGCGGGGGTTCATGGACGAAAAGGGATCCTGGAAGATGATCTGGAAATCGGAACGGCGGCGGCGCAGGGCCTCGCCGCGCAGCCGGGTCAGCTCGTCCCCCTCGAAACGCACGCTGCCGGCGGTGGGACGGATCAATTGCAGGATGGCCTTGCCGATGGTGGTCTTGCCGCAGCCGGACTCGCCCACCAGGGCAACGGTCTTCCCCCGCCCGATGCGCAGCGATACGCCATCGACGGCGTACACATGCCCCACCGTGCGTTTGAGCAGGCCTTTGCGTATGGGAAAGTGAACCTTGATGTCCTCCACCTCCAGCAGTGACGCAGGCGCATGCGCCGCGCCGGCATGCGCCTGGGGCTCCGCGGGCAAATCCGGCGCGCCGCCCGCGGGCCTCTGCGCGGCAAGGGCCGGATCCAGCAAGTGGCACCTGACTTCCTGCCCATCGCCGCTGCGGTACCATTGCGGCGCCCGCTGGTGACACAGATCCCAGGCAGCGTCGCAGCGTTCCGCAAAGCGGCATCCCCGAAAATCGCGCGCCAGGGAAGGCACGGCGCCATGGATGACCGCCAGGCGGTGACCGCGTTTGTTGACATCGGGCAGGGAGGCGAACAATTTGCGGCTGTAGGGATGCTGCGGCGCATGGTAGAAGGCCTCCTTTCCTCCCTTCTCGATGATCTGCCCGGCGTACATCACCGCCACCGTATCCGCCATGCCCGCCACCACGCCCAGGTCGTGGGTGATGAGCAACACCGCCATGCCGGTCTGCTTCTGCAGGTCCCCCAGCAGCGCCAGCACCTGGGCCTGGATGGTGACATCCAGCGCCGTGGTGGGTTCGTCGGCGATGAGCAGATCGGGTTCGCCCGCCAGGGCGATGGCGATCATGACGCGCTGTTTCATGCCGCCGGAGAGCTGGTGCGGATATTCCTCGTAACGCTGGCGGGGGTCGGGTATGCCCACGGCGTCCAGCAGTTCCAGCACCACGTTTCTGGCGCCGGCGCCGTTCAGGCGGCGGTGCTGCCGCACCGTCTCGCCGATCTGGTCGCCAATGGTGAGCACCGGATTCAGGGAGGTCATGGGTTCCTGGAAGATCATGGCGATGCGGTTGCCGCGTATGCGGCGCATGCCCGCCTCGGGCAGGTCCATGAGATTCTCGCCGTCGAGACGGATTTCCCCTGAAACGATGCGTCCCGCCGGTTCCGGCACCAGGCGCATGATGGACAGGGAGGTCATGGACTTGCCGCAACCGGATTCGCCCAGCAGGGCAAAGGTCTCGCCGCGGCGGATGTCGAAGCTGACCTCATCGACGGCGCGCACCAGCCCTCCCTGTGTCTGGAAATGGGTGCTCAGTCCCCTGACGCTCAATAAAATATCTGACATTGCCCGGTCCTGTTCATGATTCCGTTTATCTTGAGAGGGTGCGGGGGTCGAAGGCGTCGCGCACCGCGTCCGAGAACAAGTTGGCCGCCAGCACCAATATGAACATGAAGACGAAGGCCGCCAGCAGCGACCACCACACCATGGGATCCCGCGCCATCTCCAGGCGCGCGCCATTGATCATATTGCCCCAACTGTGCATGGAGGGGTCCACCCCCACGCCCACGTAAGACAGTATCGCCTCCGCCAGCACCAGGCCGCTGAAGTCGAGCACCACCGTGATGAGGACTATGTGCATGACATTGGGCAGCAGGTGGCGGCTCATGATGCGGGAATGCCTGACGCCGAAGGCGGACGCCGCCTGGACGAATTCCGCCGCGCGCATTTTCATGGTCTCGCCGCGCAGCAGCCGGCACAGGCCCGTCCAGCTCGTTACGCCCAGGATGATGCACAGGAACAGCAGGCGCATGTCGGCGCGCGCCGCGTCGGTCTCGAACAGGTCGGGGTGGGTATCGATATAGACCTGCAGCATGAGAATCGCCGAGGCGATGAGCAGAATGCCGGGAATGGAATTGAGGGTGGTATAGAGGTACTGGATGACGTCGTCCACCCAGCCGCGCAGATAACCCGCCATGATGCCGAACAACAACGCGAAGGGCAGCATGACCAGGGTCGTCAGGGTGCCGATGACCAGCGCGGTGCGGATGCTCTTGATGGCCTGGTACAACACGTCGTTGCCCACCTTGTCGGTGCCGAAGATGTGATAGTGGCCGGCCAGGCTGGCGATAACGGCGATCAGCACCAGAAAGACGCCCGCCGTATACAGCATCATGTGCCAGGGAATGGCGGTCCGCCCACCCAGGATCTGTTTGAGGGTGACGGAAAACGATGCGCGCGCGCGCCGCGCCATGCCCCATATGAACAAGGCGCCCAGGGCCACCCACGCCAGCAGCCCCGCCCCCGCGCCGGACAGGCTGCGCAGCAGGATATCGCGCCCCTTGTCCCGTTGCGGGTCTTCCAGGTGCGCGCCGCCATATTCAAGCCGCGGATAGAGGCGCGCGCTCGAGCCGTCGGGCAACTCGACCGTTTCCTTGGCATAGAGATGGGTGGCGAAAGGAGCGGAATAGGTCTTCTCCACCTGGGTCTTGAGAGGCCCCAGCATCAGGTCCAGCAGGCTGATGACCTCCACCGAGTAGAAGGTCTCGCCATCATGCCCCTTGTTTTCCAGGGGCTCGCGCATATGGATGGAATCCAGCAAGGCCACCGTTCCGTAGAAGACGATGACCACCGCCGCCACCATGCCGGTGCGGCTGGAAAACACCTTGCGCCACGGCGCGCGCAGATAGGCCTTGCCGCGCGCGTATGCGCCAAAGGCGATGATCACCGCCAGCAGCATGAATATCAGGGCGTCGGTCTTCAACAGCACCGGTTTCACGCTGGAAAAATAGGCCATGCCCTCCATCAACATCCCGGGTTCCCTCCATTCATGACAGGCGTATCCTCGGATCCACCAGGGTATAGGAGATATCCGTCAGAATCAGGCCAATGATATACAGGACGGAGCCCACGAAGACCATGGACCTGACGATGGCGAAATCCTGCGCCTGGATGGCGTCGATGACATAGCTGCCCAGGCCGGGAATGCCAAAGAAAGACTCCAGGATCAGGCTGCCCATGAACAACAGGGGCAGGAGCACCACCACGCCCGTGAGAATGGGGATCATGGCGTTCTTCAATACGTGGCGGAACAGCACCAGGCGCTCGCTCAAACCCTTGGCGCGCGCCGTCCTGACATAGTCCTTGCCGATCTCTTCCAGGAAGATGGTGCGGTACCAGCGCCCCCCCGATCCGATACCGTACAGGAGGGCCACCAGCACCGGCAGCACGATGAATTTGAGGGCGTTCATGCCTGAGTCGTAGCCGGAGATGGGCACCAGGTGGAGCAGCTTGCCGATGACATACTGGCCACCGATGATATAGAACAGGGAAGAAATGGACATGAGCGCCACCAGCATGATCACGCCCGTCACATCGATGTAGGTGGCGCGGAAAAAGGCCAGCAGCATGGCCACGGTGATATTGGTCAGCAGGCCGAAGACCAGAATGGGCACGGCGATGGCAAGGCTGGGCCACATGCGTTGATAGATATCATGGCCGATATCCCTGCCATCATCGGAGAGACCGAAATCAAAGGCAAACAGCCTGACGGATTTCTGGAAAAAGATGGTATCAGTGAAAGTGGAGAGGCCTTGCGCCTCCTCATTGTAGAGCAACGGCTTGTCGTAACCGCGCTCCGCCTTCCATTTCTCGATGGCCTGCGGCGTGACATGTTTCATGCCCAGATGCATGCGCGCCATGTCATCCGGGGTGTTGACGATGAAGAACAGCATGAAGGTGATCAGGTTGACCCCGATCAGGATGGGCACGGCATAAAGGAGACGGCGCGCTATATAGGCCAGCATGGAACGCGGGCTCCGGCTATGTTGAAACGAACAGGACTCGGCATTGTGGCTCAGGACTCTCCGCGTATGGCCGGGGCGCGGTGCTCGCGCCGTATATAGGTGAACACCGCGGGCACGATCAGCGCCACCAGCAGCAGGCCCAACAGGCCCAGCGGCCACAATACAGGCTGGTTCCACTGGGCGCGTTTCTCCTTGCGCAAGACCGGGTCGATGCGCTTGTATTTCAGGGTGTTGTTCGCCATGAGGTTGGGCTTGGCATTGTGGTACCAGCTGTGATACAGGGCGAAACTCTTGGGGTGAAGTCCCCAGATCCAGGGCGCGTCACGACGCACGATATCGTTCATCGCCTCGATGATGCGCAGTCTTTCCGGGCCGTTGTCCATATTCTTCATTTGTTCGAACAGGCGGTTGAATTCGGGGTTGTCGTAGTTGGCCGCGTTCTCGCCATGATACTTGACCTTGCCATTGGGGCCATAGAGCAGGAAAAAGAAATTCTCCGGGTCCGGATAATCGGCGTTCCAGCCCCACATGAAGATCTGGGCGTTGCCGTTGCGCATCTTGTCGCGAAAGCGGTTGTAGTCCGTGTTGCGCACCACCAGCTGGATATCGAGCTTCTGGAACTGCTTGCGGTACCAATCCATGCGCGCCTTGTCGTCGGGTCCCCCACCCGTGACATCGAAATACAGCACCAGGGGCTTGCCCGTTTCCTGGTCTACGCCCTTCTCGTAACCGGCCTCCGCCAGCAAACGGCGCGCCTCTTCGATGGGTTTTCGCACGGCGCGGCCGTCGATCCAGTCGTAGACATAGGGGTTGATGCCGTCCTGCCCTTCGCGATAACCGAAGATACCCGGCGGGATGGCGCCCTGGGCCGGAATACCGCGCCCATTGGCGAAGATGGAAATAAATTCCTCGTAATCCAGGGCGATGGAAATGGCCTGCCTGAGCTTGCGCTGACGCTCGCTGTAACCACCCGTCACCGGGTCCATCATATTGAACCCCATATAGAATATGGAGGTATTGACAGCCGTCTGCAGGCGTATGCCCTTGGCCCGCATGCGCTCGGTGAGGGCGATGTCGCCCTGGCTGCCGATGCTGATGGCCTGGTCGAAGCTGTCGGAACTGATGCCGGAGGTGTCGTAGTAACCCTGCAGAAACTTGTTCCACAGGGGAATACTCTCCTTTTCCAGGCTGTAGACCACCTTGTCGATGAAGGGCAGGGGCCTGCCGGCATCGCTCAACAGCCCCGCCGCGGCGTCCCCCGCCTCGCCTTCCCGGGGATAGGTTTCGCCGTGGAAATGGGGATTGCGCGCCATGACCATCTTGCGGTTGGGATCGTTGACCGTCAGGTAATAGGGTCCGGTGCCGACAGGGTACCAGTCAAAGGTGAAATTTTTCTCCGCCATGCCCGGCTGGGAATAGAAGATGTCCGCCTCGACGGGTACGGGGGAGAAGAACGGCATGGCCAGCCAGTACACCAACTGGGGATACTTCCCTTTGACCGTGATGCGGTAGGTATAACGGTCGACGGCCTGCACCCCTTCCAGTGCGTAACGCCGGAGATCCAGAAACTTCCCCTCACCCTCACTGTCCAGGGCCTTATAGGCATTTTCCAGTGTTTTGGCGTAAGCACTCAAGCCAACGATGTATTCGCTCATGATACCCAGGATGGGAGAAAACAAGCGTGGATGGGCGAGGCGTTTGATCTGATAGACATAGTCTTCGGCAACCAATTCCCTCGTACCCGTGCGGGTAAAATCCGCCAGGGTATAGAGACTTTCTATTTCCCCGCGCGTCAAGTCATGATAGAGAAAGCGGCCTTCGCCATCCTTGGCGAAGGCCGGGTGTGGCTGGTAGCGGATGCCGGGCCGGATACGAATGTCATAGACGCTGTAGGCCACCTCCATGTCTCCGTCATCGGGCATCTCATTGCCATCGGCATCGTAGTAACGGGGATGCGGCACGGCCTCCGCGGTCAACGGTATGAGGGCATAGGGGCGTTTGAGATAGTGATACTGCAAGGGCGGCTCGTAGATCTGGCCGATGAACTGATATTCGCTGGCGCTGTAGGAGCGGGCGGGATCGAGATGCTTGGGACGTTCCGAGAAAGATGAATACATGATGTTCTGATCATCTTCTTCGTGGGGATAGGGATTGTTCCAGGGCCGGCCATCACAGGCGCCCAGCAGGATCAGCAACAACAGCAAGCAGATCTTGTCATTCGATGCCCGCAGACAGGCCGTTATATTCTTCAACAAAAGACTGTTCTTGCCCGGTTAAATACCATTACAATAGCCGTAAATCACATCGTGCAACCCGAAATCGCAAAGCGGGAGGCCTTTATATTACCTGAATCCGAGGGTTCGGGTATTACACAAAATCATATCTTAACTTAGGAAAAGGGTAAAACAATGGGATTTCTGGAAGGTAAACGCGCATTGATCGTCGGCGTCGCAAGCAAGCGCTCCATCGCCTGGGGAATCGCCCAGGCCATGCACCGGGAAGGCGCCCAACTGGCATTCACATATCAGAACGACAAGCTGCGGGACCGCCTGGAGAAGCTGGCGGCGGAATGTGACTCCGACATCGCCCTGCCCTGCGATGTCTCCAAAGACGAAGAAATCGATGAAGTCTTCGAGCGCCTCGATGATTACTGGGATCACATCGATATCATCGTGCACTCCGTGGCCTTCGCGCCACGGGAGGCGCTGGAAGGTCCCTACCTGGACTGCCTGACCCGCGAGGGCTTTCTGCTCGCCCACGAGATCAGCTCATACAGTTTTGCCGCGCTGGCCAAGGCCGGCATCAACATGATGGAGGGACGCAACGGCGCCATGCTCACCCTGAGTTACCTGGGCGCGGACCGTTCCATTCCCAACTACAATGTCATGGGTCCGGCCAAGGCCAGCCTGGAGGCCAATGTGCGTTATATGGCCCAGGCCCTGGGTCCGGACGGCATCCGCGTCAATGCCATCTCGGCGGGCCCCATCAAAACCCTCGCCGCGGCCGGGATCGGCAACTTCCGCCGCTTTCTCGACTATGCCGAGAAAAATTCACCCCTGCGCCGCAATGTCACCATCGAGGAAGTGGGTAACACGGCCGCATTCCTGTGCTCCGATCTGGCCAGCGGCATCACGGGCGAAATCACCTACGTGGACTCGGGCTACAACACCATCGGCATGGGACAGATCTGAGCGATCACGTGCTATTATTAACCCGGCAGCAATATATATTGTTGCCGGGCAGGCTCAAGCCTATCCACAGCGCGAGGAAGTGGAAAGCCCTGCGGAAATATCAGAGATTTTCCTGAATGATCTCGATCTCGCTGCGCTTTCTGATACCATCCAGAGTGCCGTTGCCGATCTGGGTTCCATATTTTCGCAAGATCAGATTTTTGAAATCGTCGGCATCTTCTTCACCCCCGGCTGCCTCGCTGCTGCGCACCGCCTTGACGGCGATGACCGCATAGTCACCGGATGCCAGCGTGACACCCGCCGTACCCGCTTGATCTGAGGCTGGTGGTACAACACTGAATGCCGCTCTCAGCACCTCGCCCGGCACTGAGCTGTCATCCCGTTTGACTGATTCCGCCTCATGCCATTCCAGCTTATATTCCCTTGCCAGCGCGACGGGGTCCTCGCCTGCTGCCATGCGCTCACGGAGAGTCTCTCCCAGATCCTTGACCTTCTCCCTCGCGGCATCGCGCTCCAGGCTTGCGACGATTTCATCCTTCACTTCCTCCAGCGGCCGGTGGCTGGTGGGCCGGTGATCCTTGATGCGCAGGACGACCACATGGTTGGGAGCGAGCGTAACCGGCTCACTATTGTTACCGGCTTCCATCACATCGGGACTGAAGGCCATGGCCCTCACCTTGGGGTTGGCGGCGATGCCCTGCCCCGCATGACGGCTGAATAAGGGAGTAGTCTTGATCTCCAGCTCCAACTCCTGGGCAGCGACTTCCAGGGTGTCGGGTACTTCATAGGTAAGATCGGCCAGCCGTTCGGCAAGGTCGTAGAATTGATCTTCCGCCTTCAACTCCCGGTACTCCTGCTCAAGGGCATCCCGCACTTCCTCGAAGGTCTTGCCCTGGCGCGCCTTGATATCGGTCAGCTTGATGATGTGATAGCCGAAATTGGTCCGAACGGGCTCGCTGATATCCCCCACGGCCATGCTGAACACGGTATCTTCGAACGGTTTGACCATCATGCCTCTTCCAAAGAAGCCGAGATCCCCACCCTCCGCGGCGGAGCCCGGGTCCTGGGATTCCGCCTTGGCAATCTCTCCGAAGGATTCTCCCGCGCGGATGCGCTCCAATAATTTGAGTGCCTTGTCGCGGGCCGCCTTGTCAGTGGCTTCGTCCGCATCGGGATCAACGGTGATGAGGATATGACTGGCGCGCCTTTCTTCCGCCTGTATGAAGTCAGCCTGCTGCACTTCATACATATTGCGCAAAGCCTCCTCATCCACGTCGACATTGCCTAACAGATCCGATGCCGATATTTCCAGGTATTCAATGCTGACTTGCTCCGGCAAGGCAAAGCGATCCAGGTTGCTCTCATAGTAGGCCTTGATATCCTCATCGGTAGGAGTGATGTCCTCGCTGAAATCCCTGGCCGGCAGGATCATGTAGCCGATGTCACGCTCCTGGTTAACCAGGGTGGCAATCTCCTGCAACTCCTTATCGGTGGCGAATTCACTGCCCGTGATGCCGGAAATCAATTGCTCCACCAACATGTCCTGCTTGACCTGGGCCTCGAACTCCTTTTCAGTCAGGCCCATGCTGTTGAGAATGCGGGCGTAGAGTTCGCCATCGAAACGGCCATCACGCTGAAACTGGGGATTCTGTATGATTTCCCGCGCCAGTTGCGTATCGCTGATGCGCAGTCCCGCCTCAGCGGCGGCCTGGGCGACGGCCTCAGAATTGACCAGGCGATCGATGACATCCCGTTTGATGAGGGCATCGTTCAACAAGGATGGATCGGCATTCTCGCCCAGCAATTGCTGGCGGCGCGCCCTTTCCCTTACATAGACGCGCTGGAATTCGCCCGTGGTGATTTCCACGTCGTTCACTTTGGCAACCACGGTGTCGGCGGCTCCGCCGCCAAAATAGGAATTGATTCCCCAAAAGGCAAAAGGGATGATGATGAGGATGACAATCAACCAGGCAAAGAAGCCCTTGGCATGTTCCCGGATAGTGTTCAGCATTGTACGATCCCGCCTGAAATCTGTTGTCCGTATGGAAACGGGCTTCCTTGTGTCAGCAAAAAAAGGGCACATCATTCATCGTGAGTGATGTACCCCATTCTCATCTATGGCGGAGTGGACGGGATTCGAACCCGCGACCCCCGGCGTGACAGGCCGGTATTCTAACCAGCTGAACTACCACTCCTGATATAGGCTTTGGTGGGTGCTGAGGGACTTGAACCCCCGACATTCGCCTTGTAAGGGCGACGCTCTCCCAACTGAGCTAAGCACCCTGTTACTTCGGATCTTCACGATCCCATGCCATGGCATGAGGTCGCTATTTTATGGCATCTTTGAGTGCTTTACCAGCCTTGAAGACAGGTTGTTTGGAAGCCTCGATCTTTATTTCCTCCCCGGTCTGGGGATTACGCCCCGTGCGGGCTGCGCGATCGCGTACAGAAAACGAACCGAATCCGACCAGGGATACGCTGTCGCCCTTCTTCAGGGTCTTGGTTATTGCCGCCATCATGCCGTCGACCGCCCTGGCGGCATCAGCCTTGGAAAGATCCGCCGAAGCCGCGACGGCTTCTATCAATTCCGATTTATTCACTTAGTATCCCCCATTAATTAATGCAGCCAGCCGTAACAAACGTGATTCCAATACATACAGCCTGTTCCAGCCAATGGACGCGACTTTATACCAATGGCCGCCAACCCCTGTCAAGGCGGGCTTCCATCATTTACAAAAAAGAGCGCAACGCATGCGCTCTTTAAAGGATTACCGGGAATCGGCGCGGCTGATCAATGGGGCCGGATATGACCACCCTTCTTCAGCTTTTTCGAGATGCCCTTGCGCTCGATGATTTCCTCCTCTGATGCGCCATCGAGAAGGGGCTCAGGCATGCGCTGCAGGGCCGCTTGCAGTACCTCATCGATCCACTTGACGGGTTTGATTTCCAGGTGTTGCTTGATATTCTTTGGTATATCAACGAGGTCCCTGACATTCTCCTCGGGTATGAGGACAGTCTTGATGCCACCGCGATGGGCAGCCAGGAGCTTTTCCTTCAGGCCGCCGATAGGCAATACCTCGCCGCGCAAGGTGATCTCTCCCGTCATGGCGACATCGGCGCGCACCGGAATACCGGTCAGGGCCGAGACCAGGGCGGTACACATCCCGATTCCCGCGCTGGGCCCATCCTTGGGAATGGCGCCCTCGGGCACGTGGATATGCACGTCGTGCTTCTGGTAGAAATCGGCATCGATATCGAGCATCTCGGCGCGGCTCCTCACCACAGTCATGGCCGCCTGCACGGATTCCTGCATCACATCGCCGATCTGCCCGGTGATCATCAGCTTGCCCTTACCTTTCATGACGGTTCCTTCAATGGTCAACAGATCTCCACCCGTCTCCGTCCAAGCCAGGCCGGTGACATGCCCCACTTGGTCATGTTCCTCGGCCAGTCCATAACGAAAACGCTTCACGCCAAGATATTTGTTCAGATTTCTTGAACTGACATGGGCCTTGTCACGCTTCTTGTCGAGGAGAATCTCTTTCACAACCTTGCGGCAGATCTTGGAGACCTCGCGCTCCACGTTACGCACCCCCGCCTCTCGGGTGTAGTAGCGGATCATGTCGCGCACAGCGCCGTCGGAAATCACGATCTCTTCTTCCCTGAGACCATTGTCCCGAATCTGTTTCGGTATGAGATAGCGCTGGATGATATTGCGTTTTTCGTCCTCGGTATATCCCGACAGGCGTATGACCTCCATGCGATCCAGGAGCGGCGCGGGGATATTCATGCTGTTGGCCGTGCACACGAACATGACATCCGACAGGTCGTAATCCACCTCCAGATAATGATCATTGAAGGCATTGTTCTGCTCGGGGTCCAGCACCTCGAGCAAGGCCGATGCGGGATCCCCACGGAAATCCATGGCCATCTTGTCGATTTCGTCCAGGAGAAAAAGAGGGTTGCGCGTTTCCGCCTTGACGAGATTCTGGATGATCTTGCCCGGCATGGAACCGATGTAGGTACGCCGGTGCCCGCGGATCTCCGCCTCGTCGCGCACCCCACCCAGGGACATGCGCACGAACTTGCGATTGGTGGCGCGCGCGATGGAACGCCCCAGAGAGGTCTTGCCCACGCCGGGCGGCCCCACCAGGCAGAGTATGGGGCCTTTCAGCTTGTCGACGCGCTGTTGTACGGCGAGATACTCCAGAATCCTTTCCTTCACCTTTTCCAGGCCATAGTGATCCTTCTCCAGCACGGCCTCTGCACGCGCCAGATCACGGCAGATCTTGGTGCGCTTCTTCCATGGCACATTCACCAGCCAGTCGATATAGTTGCGCACCACCGTCGCCTCGGCGGACATCGGCGACATCATTTTGAGCTTGCTGAGTTCCGAGTTGGCCTTTTTCCTGGCCTCCTTGGTCATGCCCGATTTGTTGATCTTCTGGGTCAGTTCCTCGATTTCATTGGGAACATCCTCGAGTTCACCCAGTTCTTTCTGAATGGCCTTCATTTGCTCATTCAGATAATACTCACGCTGGCCCTTTTCCATCTGGCGCTTGACCCGGCCACGCACCCGTTTTTCCACCTGCAACAGATCGAGCTCCGACTCGATCAGCGCCATGAGGCGCTCGAGGCGCTCCTGTACTTCCAGCAGTTCCAGCAATGCCTGGCGCTGCTCGACCTTGAGGGTCATATGGGCGGCGATGGTGTCGCCCAGACGGCTGGGGTCCTCGATACCGGCCAGTGAAGACAATACCTCGGGAGGCACCTTGTTGTTGAGCTTGACATACTGCTCGAACTGACCGAGCACCGAACGGCTCATCACCTCACCTTCGCGTTCCGAGGGCGCCATGGACTTCATGACAGCGATCTGGGCGGAGAAATATTTTTCCGTATCGACAAAACGTACGATCTTGGCCCGCTCCAAACCCTCGACCAGCACCTTGACGGTGCCGTCAGGCAGTTTGAGCAACTGAAGAATGGTTGCCACAGTACCTACCTGGTACACGTCCTCTGTGGATGGGTCGTCCATGGAGGCGCTTTTCTGCGCCACCAGCATGATCTGTTTGTCTGCTTCCACAGCCGCATCCAGCGCCTCTATGGATTTTTCACGGCCAACAAACAGGGGGATGACCATGTGCGGATAGACTACGACATCGCGCAGCGGTAATACGGGCAGTATCTGCTGATCCATGTCTTTCAATACAGGTATGTTTTCGTCTTGTGACATAACCTATTTCCTCAGCGACTTGACAAACCCGCCCCCGTGACGGGAAGGGCTGTATTATTTGAACTACTAACAGGAGATGATGCTCTCCTGAAAAGGGATATGAGGCTGAACCGGCCCCTTTTCAAGGAAAGACAAGGACTATCTGCTATTTCAGGAAGCGATATGCGTTGGCAAGGCGCCGCCATGCCCCAGGCATGGCGGATAAAGCACCTCAGTCCTTGCTCAACGATAATTGTTTTTCTCCGCCATCGAAGATAAGGATCGGATCCGACTCGCCGTCGATGACGCCGGCGTCGATGACGACCTTGGAGACCCCCTCCAACGACGGCAGTTCGTACATGGTATCCAGCAGAATATGCTCGAGGATGGAGCGCAGCCCCCGCGCGCCCGTTTTACGCTCCATGGCCTTGCGCGCAACGGCGCGCAGGGCATCCTCGCGGAATTCAAGTTCCGTGTCTTCCATTTCGAAGAGCTTGGCAAACTGCTTGGTCAGCGCATTCTTGGGCTCGGTCAAAATACGGATCAATGCGTCCTCGTCCAACTCCTCCAGGGTTGCCACCACTGGAAGGCGGCCGACGAATTCCGGTATCAGGCCATACTTGATAAGGTCCTCAGGCTCCACCGAATAGAGGACCTCACCCACGCTTTTGGTCTCGTCCTTGCCTTTCACCTCGGCGGAGAAACCGATCCCCCCCTTCTCCGAGCGGTCACGGATGATCTTGTCCAATCCGGCAAACGCGCCACCACAGATGAACAGAATATTGGAGGTATCCACTTGCAGAAACTCCTGCTGCGGGTGCTTGCGCCCGCCCTGAGGCGGCACCGAGGCAATGGTCCCCTCGATCAGTTTGAGGAGGGCCTGCTGCACCCCTTCACCGGAAACATCACGGGTAATGGAAGGATTGTCCGACTTGCGGGATATCTTGTCTATCTCATCGATATAGACGATACCGCTCTGGGCCTTCTCGACGTCGTAGTCGCACTTCTGCAACAGCTTCTGAATGATGTTCTCGACATCCTCACCCACATAGCCGGCTTCCGTCAGCGTGGTGGCGTCTGCAATGGTGAAGGGCACGCTGAGCAGGCGCGCCAGGGTCTCCGCCAGCAGGGTCTTGCCGCAGCCCGTGGGACCGATGAGCAATATGTTGCTCTTGGAGAGTTCCACGTCATCTTTCTTGACGCCGACTTCCAGGCGCTTGTAGTGATTGTAGACCGCCACGGACAGGACTTTCTTGGCGCGCGCCTGCCCTATAACGTATTCATCCAGGATGGCGTTGATCTCCTGCGGCACGGGCAGCTTGCTGCCCTTGAGGCCCGCTGATTTTTCCTGGACTTCCTCGCGGATGATATCGTTACAGAGTTCCACGCATTCATCGCAGACGAAGACCGATGGCCCTGCAATGAGCTTGCGCACTTCGTGCTGACTCTTCCCGCAAAACGAGCAATAAAGCAGTTTGTCGCTGTCTTCGCCCCTGTTTTTATCGTCACTCATAGCCTACCCTGCCGCTTCATGATTTAACACAGACCGTCCCTGCAAATCTTTCCCGTGATCCTTGAGACTTCATCTGGCATTCAGGCGTCAGCCCGAATCCCCATCATTCTTTCCACTGCGCTGCTGATGTTCGTGTATCCGGCGCCCCATACCAAGTGTTCAGACTTTCTCCTAGGAGCCTGTCGGGTTTGGGATGAATCTGCTGCGGTGGTGAGAAATGGGTCCATTTACCACCCGCCTCGCTACGATCACCTAAACCCGACAGGCTCCTAGCGGCTCGTCAGCACTTCGTCGATCAGACCGTATTCCACGCCCTCTTCGCTGGACATGAAAAAATCGCGGTCGGTGTCGGCCTGAATCTTGTCAAGGAGTTGTCCCGTGTGCTTGACCAGAATTTCGTTCAGGCGATCCCGGGTGCGCAGTATTTCCCGTGCATGGATGTCGATATCGGTCGCCTGCCCCTGAAAACCACCCAGCGGCTGGTGAATCATCATGCGCGCGTGGGGCAGCGCGAAACGCTTGCCTTTCGCTCCCCCCGCCAGCAGCAGGGCGCCCATGCTGGCGGCCTGGCCCAGGCACATGGTGCTGACATCCGGCTTGACGAATTGCATGGTGTCGTAGATGGACAAGCCTGCACTCACTGAGCCACCGGGCGAATTGATATACAAATGGATATCCTTGTCAGGGTTCTCGGATTCCAAAAAGAGAATCTGGGCGGCAATCAGATTCGCCATATGGTCTTCCACAGGCCCGACCAGGAAGATGACCCGCTCCTTGAGGAGGCGCGAATAGATATCATAGGCGCGCTCCCCTCGCGATGATTGTTCCACCACCATGGGAACCAAATTCATTGAACTCATTCCTTGTATCCCCTGCACAGTATTCGTATCGGTCATTTGATTCCCACGCTTTAATTATAACCCAGTTAAAACAACTATTTTTAGTCTTGACAACAAAAAATCTGACACTTTTCCCCAGGCCGGGTTCAACGCTTGTTCTTCATCATCTCGTCAAAGGTGGTCGGTTCTTCCGTAACATCGGCATTTTCTGTAACCCAATCAACCACCTGATCCTCGAGGACGAGTGATTCGATGGAACCGAGGCGCTGCGGGTCGGCGTAATACCAGTTCATCACACTCTCCGGACTGTCGTATCCCGCTGCCACGGATTCCACCTTGGCGCGCACCACATCGGGCGCCGGCACCATGTTCTGCTGCTTGACGATTTCGGCCGTCAACATACCCAAGGCCACACGTTTTCTGGCCTGCTCCTCGAACATGGAGCGTTCCAGCTTCAGGTCGCCAAACTGTACCCCCTGGCTCTGCAGAGTCTCGCGCATCTGGGACATGGAGAGATCGATCTGTTCCTCGACGCGGCCCTGAGGCAACTCGACGGGATTGGCCTTCAATAGGGCCTCCATGACCTGTTCCTTGATGTTGTCACGAATGGCCTGGTCGAGCTCGTCCTGCATGCTCTTGCGGATTTCCTCGCGCAGACTCTCGATGGCGCCATCGGGCACATCATAACTGCGCACGAATTTCTCATCCATTTCGGGCAGCACGGGCTCTGAGACAGAGTGTACCTTGACCTCGAAGACAGCCTCCTTCCCCGCCAGGTCCTTGGCATGATAGTCCTCGGGAAAGGTGACATTGATGGTGCGCTCTTCCCCTGCCACGGCCCCTTCGAGCTGCTCTTCGAAGCCGGCTATGAATTTTCCGGACCCCAGGACGATAGGCACCCGCGTACCTTCATTGCCCTCGAAATCCTCGCCCTCGATAGTGCCCTTGAAATCGATGGTCAATTGGTCGTCCGTCTGTGCCGCCCGTTCCACCTCCTGCCAGGTCGCCCGTTGCTTGCGCAGGTTTTCCAGCATATTGTCGATATCCTGCTCGCTGATCTCCGCCACGGGCTTGGTGATCTTGATATCCTTGACCGGCGCAATATCGAAACGCTCGATGACCTCGAAGACGGCCGTGTACTCATAATCCTCGCCGGCCTTGGCCCCCGTCTCGCGCGGCTCGATACGAGGCCTGCTGGCCAGTTCGATCTTCTGCTCCTCGATGGCATCGCGGAATGTCGTCTGGGTCATCTCATTGATCACCTCCTGGCGGACATGAGGGCCGTAGCGCTTGGTCACCACGCTCAGGGGCACCTTGCCAGGACGGAAACCCTTGATCCTCACCGTGCGGGTCAGTGACTTGAGGCGACTGTCTACTTCTTTTTCAATCTGCTCCGCAGGGATGGTCACCGTCATGCGGCGCTCAAGGCCTTCGGTCGTTTCAACAGATACTTGCATGTAAATCACCTCAACTTAAAATAATGAATCAACAGTTTTTGTTGCCTGAATCCGCGGGTTCAGGCATGAGCGTCTCCACGACCGCCTTTCCGGTCCCGGCGGTCAGTATTCTGGCCTCGTAAGATCCAAGTTCATGGTGCGAAAGGAGAGACTCGAACTCTCACGGGTTGCCCCACTGGCACCTAAAGCCAGCGCGTCTACCAATTCCGCCACTTTCGCGCATCCCGCCGTGACGCAGGTTTGCTTCTGCCCCGCCACCTTGACAGCCCCGGCGCCAGCGCCCGGTATTATACTGGAATTTGCGGTAATGTACGCAAAAACAGTCACTATTAACCCGGCACGCAATGGCTGAATACGATATATATTGTTGCCGGGTTGATAAAACAATCCGGAGAGCGGTTTTACAGGGAATTGGACGGGCAGCTTACGCTGCCCGGGAAGAATAATGGTGGGCCGTGTAGGGATCGAACCTACGACCCGCTGATTAAGAGTCAGCTGCTCTACCAACTGAGCTAACGGCCCATTATCTTTAGAAATCAATCATCCCGCACATGAAGCACAGGATCATAGCAATATGGGGTGAACGATGGGACTCGAACCCACGACAACCGGAATCACAATCCGGGGCTCTACCAACTGAGCTACGCTCACCACAATTCTCAATACACTCTGTCCGCCTTCCCGCGGCACACTTGGCGCGCCCGGCAGGATTCGAACCTGCTACCCTCGGCTTAGAAGGCCGATGCTCTATCCAGATGAGCTACGGGCGCATAAGCATCTTGCCAACCGTTCGACCGCCCTGAAGGCGCGCTGTTCAGTCTGTCCCTGCGCGTGGTCGGGGTAGAGGGATTCGAACCCCCGACATCCAGCTCCCAAAGCTGGCGCGCTACCAGACTGCGCTATACCCCGATTCTAACGTGTTTTCCCGCCTCGCGACTACCCGGCGAGCCATAAGGGTGTGGATAATACGCCGGGGCAAGTCTGTCGTCAAACCCTTTCCTGGACACGGCTAAACGGATTCACGACTCCCGGAAAGCAAGGGGGATACACCGGGACGCAGCCAGCGCCACGCGATATGGAGCGCCACGGCGCTGACCACGGCAGCCAGAAAATAAGTCGCCTGCGGCCCGATGGAGTCCCAGGCGTAACCACTGGCGAAGCTGCCCAGGGCCCCGCCCGCGCCGAAACTGAGACTGCTGTACAAGGCCTGCCCCCGCCCCTGGTATTGTCCGGAAAAATACTTATGAATCAATGAAATCATCACGGCATGATAGACACCGAAGCTGGCCGCATGAAGAATCTGGGCAGTGACGACGAGTGCGGGATGGGTGACGAAGAAGGCGATGAGAAGCCAGCGCAAGGTGGTCAGCGCCAGACTGACCATCAACAACATCCTGGCCCCGAGGCGCGGCAGGAGGCGGTGCATCACCAGAAACACGGCGATCTCAGCGATCACGCCCAGGGCCCACAGTTGGCCCACTACGCTGCGCGCATAGCCATTGTCTTCGAGATAGATGGAAAAAAAGGTGTAATAAGGGCCATGACTCAGTTGCATCAGGAAACACAGCAACAGCACGGCCATGATCCCGGGCTGGCGCAGGGCATCGAAAATGGAACCCCCACGCCGTACCGTCTCGACATGCCCCTGTTCCGGCACGGCGAGGCTGCTCAGCCATATTGCCAGGAACAGCAGCATGAGCACCCAGGGCAAGAGGACGATTCCAAAACGCTCCAGAAAATACCCCAAACCGATGACGGCCAGAATGAATCCCATGGAACCCCACAGGCGGATACTGCTGTAGCGGTGAGTCTCGCTTCCCAGGTAATTCAGCGTCAGTGCTTCGAACTGGGGCAGGGATGCATTCCAGAAAAAGCTGAACAGACACATGACCAGGGCCAGCCACCAGAAGCCATTGCCCAAGAAAACGCCACCGAAGGCCACGAAGGCGAGCAGCGATGCCAGGCGCACGATGCCGATGCGCCGCCCGCTGTGGTCGGCAATCCACCCCCAGATATAGGGCGCGACGATCTTGGTCACCATGATGATGGCGATCAGGGCGCCGATCTGCTCCGCCCCAAACCCCAGAAACTTGAGATAGACGCTCCAATAGGGCACCAGGGCGCCAATGGCGGCGAAATAGAACAGGTAGAATCCGGACAGGCGGTAGTACATGGGGTCAGGGTAAAGAGTAAAGAGGAAAGATAAAAGGGAAAAGTTCTTTTATCTTTCCTCTTTACTCTTTAGTTGCCGGAACGACTGGCGTCTCCGACTGGACCTCCAGGTTCTGGGCGCGATGGCGCAGCACGTGGTCCATTAGCACAATGGCCAGCATGGCCTCGGCGATGGGCGTGGCGCGGATACCCACACAAGGGTCATGGCGGCCCTTGGTGACCACCTCACAGGCATTGCCGTGGCGGTCGATGGAAAGGCAAGGCAGCCTCAGGCTGGAAGTCGGTTTCAGGGCGATGCTGGCGACGATGTCCTGACCGCTGGAAATCCCCCCCAGCACCCCACCCGCATGGTTGCCGAGAAAACCTTCTGGAGTGATCTCGTCTCGATGTTCCGTGCCCTTCTGTTCTATACACGCAAAACCCGCCCCGATCTCAACGCCCTTGACGGCATTGATGCTCATCAGGGCATGGGCGATCTCCGCATCCAGGCGGTCGAAGATGGGTTCGCCCAAGCCCGGAAACAGGCCGCTGGCCACCACGTTGATGCGCGCGCCGATGGAATCCCCTTCCTTGCGCAGGGCATCCATGTAGGCCTCCAGCTCGGCCACCTTGTCCTTGTCGGGACAGAAAAAGGGGTTGTTCTCCACCTCGGCCCAATCGAAGGCCTCCGCCTTGATGGGCCCCAGTTGCGCCAGATAGCCGCGCACGGTGATGCCATAGCGGGTCAGGAGGTATTTCTTGGCGATGGCGCCGGCCGCCACGCGCATGGCGGTCTCACGGGCCGAGGAGCGCCCGCCGCCACGGTAGTCGCGGAAACCATATTTCTGCTGATAGGTATAGTCGGCGTGACCCGGCCGGAAGGTGTCCTTGATATCCGAGTAATCCTTGGAGCGCTGATCGACATTCTCGATGAGCAGACCGATGGGCGTCCCGGTGGTCTGCCCTTCGAATACGCCGGAGAGGATTTGCACTTCATCGGTCTCGCGGCGCTGCGTGGTATGCCGTGACTGCCCCGGTTTGCGGCGGTCGAGGTCACGCTGCAGATCGGCAGTAGACAATGCCAGGCCGGGTGGGCAACCATCCACGATACACCCGAGCGCAGGCCCATGACTCTCGCCAAAGGTCGTAACGGTGAAAAGCTTGCCGATGCTGTTGCCTGACATGGGGATATTGTAAGGGGAAAGGGACAAGATACAAGGGACAAGACCCCACCCCTTGTATCTTGTATCTTGCCCTGAGTCTAAATCACCTTCGAAAAGCGCTGCTCCGACTTCTCCCGCAAATAGCGGTCGAAAACCATGCAGATATTGCGGATCAGCAGGCGGCCGGCGGGATTGACCCGGATCGAAGCGGCGTCCAGTTGCAGCAGGCCGTCAGCCTGCATGGCGCCCAGTTCCTCGAGCTCAGAGGCGAAATAGGCGCCGAAGTCGATGCCGTAACGTTTTTCGACGGTTGCGAAGTTCAGTTCGAACTGGCAGATCAGTTGGGTTATGACCTCACAGCGCAGCAGATCGTCGTCGTTGAGCTGGATACCGCGGTAGACCGGCAGTTTACCCTGGTCCAGCAGGCGCTGATAATCCTCGAGCTGCTTGACGTTCTGGCTGTAACTGTTGCCCACCATGCTGATGGATGTCACGCCAAGGCCGATGAGATCGCAGTCAGCGTGGGTGGAATAGCCCTGGAAGTTGCGATACAGGCTGCCCTCGCGCTGGGCCACCGCCAGTTCGTCTTCAGGGCGTGCGAAATGATCCATGCCGATATACACATAGCCGGCATTGTTCAGTTTCTCGATGGTCATCTGCAGGATGTCCAGCTTTTCCGCCGCCGAGGGCAGATCGGCCTCGTTGATGCGGCGCTGCGGCTTGAACAACTCCGGCAGGTGGGCATAGTTGAACACGGACAGACGGTCGGGCCCCGCCGCGATCACCTTGTCCACGGTGCGGGAAAAACTCCCCATTCCCTGAAACGGCAAGCCGTAAATCAGATCGACACTGACCGACTTGAAGCCCTCCTCGCGCGCCTGTTCCAGCACCGAGAAGGTCTGCTCCTCGGACTGGATGCGATTGACGGCCTTCTGCACCCGCTCGTCGAAATCCTGCACGCCCATGCTCATGCGGTTGAAACCCAGTTCGCGCAAGAAACGAATGGTGTCGGATTGCACCTCGCGGGGATCGATCTCGATCGAGTATTCGCCCGTGTCGTCGTCATGGAGCCTGAAATGGGCGCGGGTCTGCGCCATCAGGTCCGCCATCTGCTGGTGGTCGATAAAAGTGGGCGTTCCACCGCCCCAGTGCAGTTGATCCACCACCCGGCTGCCGTCGAACAGCGCCCCCTGCAGGGCGATCTCGCGATGGACATTCTCCAGATAGGGAACGGCATGGGCGCGATTCTTGGTGGCGATCTTGTTGCAGGCGCAGTAAAAGCACAGGGTGTCGCAGAAAGGAATATGGAAATACAGGGATATGGGGCGCAAGGGCGTCTCCCGGTTGGTGGCCTCCACGCAGGCGCGGTACTCTTTCTCGCCAAACCCTTGGTGAAACTGCACCGCGGTGGGATAGGAAGTATAACGGGGTCCGCTCTTGTCGTAGCGCCGGATAAGGTCGATATCGAATACCAGGGATTGGTCCATTGTGTATTTCCTTGATTTCTATCAGCCCATTATAGAGGTTTTTTTACAGCGCGGCGAACGGCCCGGCCTTCATGGCTTATTGGCGCCCAATTCGAGCAGTTGCCCGTGGGTCAGAAGAAAAACCCCGCTGCCGCCATGCGCGAACTCCAGCCACATGAAGGGCACATTGGGAAAACGCCGCTCGAGGGCCGCCTGGCTGTTTCCGACTTCAACAATCAGGATACCGTCCTCGCTCAGATAGTCTGCCGCCCGCGCCATGATTTCTATGGCGAACTCCAGCCCCTCTTCTTCCGCCACCAGCCCAGTGACAGGTTCGTGGCGGTATTCATCGGGCAGCACGGCCATCTCTTCCTGGGGCACATAGGGTGGATTGCTGACGATGATATCGTAGGAACGCCGTGGCAGGCCGGCAAACAAGTCCGACTCCAAGGGATGGACGCGTCGACCCAGGCCATGGCGCTCGACGTTGATGCGCGCGACGGCCAGGGCGTCAGGTGAAATATCCGCGGCATCCACCTCGGCCTGGGGAAAGGCGTGGGCACACGCGATGGCGATGCAGCCACTGCCGGTGCCCATATCCAGGATACGGTGGACGGCCTGCCCCGGTCTGATCCACGGGCTGAACCCGCCAGCGATCAATTCGGCGATGGGTGAGCGCGGCACCAGCACGCGTTCATCGACATGGAATTCGAGGCCGCAGAACCAGGCTGTACGGGTAATATAGGCGGCGGGAATGCGCTCCCGAATACGACGCGAGACCATTTCATGCACAGTCTGGCGCGCCGTCTCATCCAGGCGCCGCTGCAAGGCCCCTTCCAGGTCATCATATGAGAGATGCAGCGCATGGCTTACCAGGCAGGCCGCCTCATCCAGGGCATTGTCCGTCCCGTGCCCAAAAAAAACGCCTGATTGCTCCAGTTGCCGCGCCGCCCACCGGATCGCGTCATCTACCGTGCTGAACTTGTCCAGCTCCCCCGCCACAGAATCTCCACCTTCGACTGCCGAATCAATGCCGCAGTTTACACCTTCCGACATCCCCTTTCCTATGTTTATGGATTCCTGCTATTCTTCGCCAATGTTTTGAAACCGGCGCGATCCCAGATTCGAGTTATGGCCCAATATATCTACTCCATGAACGGCGTGGGAAAAATCGTCCCACCGAAACGCACCATCCTCAAGGACATTTATCTCTCTTTCTTCCACGGCGCCAAGATCGGCGTGCTGGGGCTGAACGGCGCGGGCAAATCCACTTTGCTGCGCATCATGGCCGGGCTGGACACGGAAATCGAAGGCGAGGCGCGGGCGCAGGCGGGCATCCGCATCGGCTACCTGCCCCAGGAACCCCAGCTCGATCCGGCCAAGGACGTGCGCGGCAACGTGGAAGAAGGACTGTCGGAGATCACCGAGGCGCAGCGCAAGCTGGAAGCGGTCTATGCCGCCTATGCGGAACCCGACGCCGACTTCGACGCCCTGGCGGCGGAACAGGCGCGCCTGGAAAACATTCTCCAGGCCGCCGATGGTCACAACCTGGAACACAAGCTGGAGGTGGCGGCCGACGCCCTGCGCCTGCCGCCCTGGGATGCCGATGTCACCAAGCTGTCAGGCGGTGAGCGCCGCCGCGTGGCCTTGTGCAAGCTGCTGCTGTCCAGCCCCGACATGCTGCTGCTGGACGAACCCACCAACCACCTGGATGCCGAGTCCGTCGCCTGGCTGGAACGTTTCCTCCATGAATTTCCGGGCACGGTCGTGGCCATCACCCACGATCGTTATTTCCTCGACAACGTCGCCGGATGGATCCTGGAACTGGACCGCGGGCAGGGCATCCCCTGGGAAGGCAACTACTCTTCCTGGCTGGAACAGAAGGAAAAACGCCTGGAGATCGAGGAACGCCAGGAGAGCGCCCGCCAGCGCGCCATCAAGGCGGAACTGGAATGGGTGCGCAGCAACCCCAAGGGGCGGCACAGCAAGAGCAAGGCCCGACTGGCGCGCTTCGAGGAACTCAACAATCAGGAATTCCAGAGGCGTAACGAGACGCGCGAAATTTATATTCCACCCGGCCCCCGCCTGGGCGATCAGGTCGTCGAGGCCAAAGGCCTGCGCAAGGGCTTCGGCGACCGCCTGCTCATCGACAATCTCGATTTCAGCCTGCCTCCCGGCGCCATCGTCGGCATCATCGGCCCCAACGGGGCGGGCAAGACCACCCTGTTCCGCATGATCACGGGCCAGGAGCAACCCGACAGCGGAGAGATCCGCATCGGTGAAACGGTGCAGATCGCCTACGTCGATCAGAGCCGTGATTCACTGGATGACAACAAGACGGTCTGGGAAGAGATCTCGGATGGCCAGGACATCATCACCGTCGGCAAATACGAGACACCTTCGCGCGCCTATTGCGGCCGCTTCAATTTCAAGGGCAACGACCAGCAAAAGCGCATTGGCGACCTGTCGGGCGGCGAACGCAACCGCGTCCACCTGGCCAAACTGCTGCGCAGCGGCGGCAACGTCCTGCTCCTCGACGAACCCACCAACGATCTCGACGTGGAAACCCTGCGCGCCCTGGAAGAGGCGCTGCTGGCCTTCCCGGGCTGCGCCGTGGTCATCTCCCACGACCGCTGGTTCCTGGACCGCATCGCCACCCACATCCTTGCCTTCGAGGGCGACAGCCATGTGGAATGGTTCACTGGCAACTATGCCGACTACGAAGCGGACCTGCACCGCCGCCTGGGCATCGACGCCGACCAGCCGAAGCGCATCAAGTACAAGAAGCTGGGGTGAGTTCGATGGCGAACAACAGGGCGTCCTCCCGTCCCTCGGCCGCCGGATAATACGCCGGTCGCACGCCTACTTCGTTGAAACCGAAGCGCCGGTAGAGGCTGATCGCGCCGCTGTTTGAAACCCGCACCTCCAGCAGCATGCACTTCGCCCCTCGTTGGCGCGCCTGCTTCATCAGGAAACGCAGGATGGCGGTGCCGTGGCCCAGCCGGCGGCGCCCGGGATTCACGCACAGGTTCAGCACATGACATTCACCCGCGGCCACCGAAATCACGCCATAGCCGACGATGTCCCGCCCGGCCTCAGCCACATAACAGAGATGGCCGGCGCGCAGGCAGTCCCTGAAAATGCCTTCACTCCACGGGAAGGGGTAAGCGGAACGCTCGATGGCAAGCACGGCCGGGAGGTCCTCCGGCACCATACGACGCATGTACATGACAGGCCTTTGCCCCTTACTCAGACAACAACCGCCTCACCCGCTTGAGATCCTCCCAGGCCTTGCGCTTTTCCTTGGGCGAGCGCAGCAGATAAGCCGGATGATAGGTCACCACCACGGGAATTTCCCCGTCGCCATAGTGGTAACGCTGCCCGCGCATGGCGCCGATGCGCTCCTCGCGCTTGAGAAGATTCTGGGCGGCAATCCTGCCCACGGCCAGGATCACCTGTGGCCGCAACAGCTCGATCTGGCGTTTCAGCCAGGGCTCGCAACTGACCACTTCCTCCGGTCGCGGATCGCGGTTGTTGGGCGGACGGCATTTGAGGATGTTGGCGATGTACACGGTTTCCCGCTGCAGGCCGATGGCGCGCAGCATCTCGTTGAGCAGCTTGCCGGCCCGTCCCACGAAGGGCTCGCCCTGGCGGTCCTCGTCGGCGCCCGGGGCCTCGCCAATGATCAACAGGCGCGCCTCGTGGCTTCCGACGCCGAAGACAGTCTGCGTGCGGGTCTTGTGCAGTTCGCAGCGCGTGCAGGCGGCGACCTGGGCCTCCAGGGCGCGCCATTCAGCAGCAACATCAAAGGCGACAGCATCATCCACGGCCGCCTCGGGAACAGCCGCGTCACGGGATATCCACACGGGTATCCCCATGGCATCCAGATAGTGTCTCTGTCGCTCAGTGACGCCCATCAGCCCCCCGGCATCACACCTGGGGATGGGCGCGGCTGCCCGGCTCGATGATCTTGTTCAGGGCGTTGATATAGGCCTTGGCCGAGGCAATGACGATATCGGTGTCCGCGCCCTGGCCGTTGACGATGCGCCCCCCCTTCTCCAGGCGTACCGTCACCTCGCCCTGGGAATCCGTCCCGCTGGTGATGGCATTGACTGAGTAAAGCTGCAGCTCGGCCTCGCTCTTCACGATGGAATCGATGGCGCGGAAAGTGGCGTCAACGGGACCACTGCCTGATGCCGTCACCCGGGTCTCCTGGCCGCCGAACCACAGGGTCACCCCGGCCTGGGGTTTCTCACCGGTCTCAGAACATACTTTGAGGGCCACCAACTTGATGAATTCGTTCTCGGCCGCCAGGTTGGCGTCCGTGACCAGGGCCTGCAGGTCTTCATCGTAAATCTCGTGTTTCTTGTCGGCCAGGTCCTTGAAGCGCGCGAAGGCCTCGTTCAGTTCCTCCTCGGAGGCGAACTCGATATCCAGTTCCTTGAGGCGGGTGCGGAAGGCATTGCGCCCGGAATGCTTGCCCAGCACCATGCGATTGGCGTTCCAGCCCACGTCCTCGGCGCGCATGATTTCATAGGTCTCGCGATTCTTCAAAACGCCGTCCTGGTGAATACCCGATTCATGGGCAAAGGCGTTGGCGCCCACGATGGCCTTGTTGGGCTGTACCGCGAAGCCGGTGATGCCCGCCACCAGGCGGCTGGTGGGCACGATCTGTGTGGCATCGATATTGGTCTCGCAGGGAAAGACATCCTGGCGCGTGCGCACCGCCATCACCGTCTCTTCCAGGGCGGCGTTCCCGGCCCGCTCGCCCAGGCCGTTGATGGTGCATTCCACCTGGCGGGCGCCGTTCATGACCGCTGCGAGGGAGTTGGCGACGGCCAGCCCCAGGTCGTTGTGGCAATGAACGGAAAAGACGGCGCGGTCTGAATTGGGCACACGTTCAATGAGGTTGCGGATCAAATCGCCGAACTGCTGGGGAATATTGTAGCCCACGGTATCGGGAATATTGATGGTCCCGGCGCCGGCGTCGATGACGGCCTCGATGACCCGGCACAGGAAATCCGTATCGGAGCGCCCCGCATCTTCCGGCGAAAACTCCACGTTATCCGTATAGCGGCGGGCATGCCTGACGGCCTGTACGGCCTGCTCCAAAACCTGGTCCGGACTCAGACGCAGCTTCATCTGCATATGTATGGGGGAAGTGGCGATAAAGGTGTGGATACGCGACGAGGCGGCCTCCTTCAAGGCCTCGCCGGCGCGGTCGATGTCCTTCTCGAGGGCGCGCGCCAAACCACACACCGTACTCTCGCGCACCGCCCTGGCGACGGCCTGCACGGCTTCGAAATCGCCGGGACTGGCGATGGGAAAACCGGCCTCGATCACATCCACCCGCATGCGCTCCAGCGCCTTGGCGATACGCACCTTTTCGTCACGGGTCATGGAGGCGCCGGGGCTCTGCTCCCCGTCCCGAAGGGTCGTATCGAATATAATGAGTTTTTCTTTGCTATTCATAACCTAGCTCCAAACAGTCTACAGTGTAACCCACTCGCGGGATTACAAAAAATCTTCATCACTCCGCGGGGCGGAGGCATCACAGTGGTCATCGGGGATTGAGGTGGTACGGTAGAATGGGCTGCCTTACGGCAGCAGCAGACGCAGGCAGGTGAAACCGGCGCAGCGGGGTACGGGAGCCCCGCCTTTCACACGGAAAGGGCGCATGTTCTGTGAGTTTATGGAGTGCTTCTCATACATGGCTCAAATATAACCCAGCAGTCAGGGAAAGCCAAGCAACGGCTCAGTCTTTATCTTCTTCGGCTGAATCCCCATCCTCCCTGAGCCCCGCCCTTCTCATGGCGCGCTTCTTACGCACCTGCAGCAGCGTCATGATCAAGCCTGAAAAGGCATAGGTCACGGCCATGGCGAACAGGACGATGGGGGGGTCGATGGACACGAAGACGAAGATCAGCACCAGCAGCAGGATGGCGACAAAGGGAACCTTGCCCCTGAGGTCGATATCCTTGAAGCTGTAGTAGCGCACGTTGCTCACCATCAGGAGCCCGGCTCCCAGGGTGAGAATGAAGGTCAGGTAGCTGATATCCTCGCCCTTGATGTCGTAGTCGCTGCTCAGCCACACCAGGCCGGCGATGAGGGCCGCCGCTGGCGGCGAAGGCAAACCCTGGAAATAGGCCTTGTCGCCGGTCTCCGACTGGGTGTTGAAGCGCGCCAGGCGCAGCGCCGCGGCGGCGGTGTAGATGAAGGCCGCCAGCCAGCCGAGCTTGCCGAGGGAGGAGAGCGACCACACATAGACCACCAGGGCCGGCGCCAGGCCGAAGGCCACCATGTCGGAGAGGCTGTCGTACTCGACGCCGAAATCGCTCTGGGTGTTGGTGAGGCGCGCGACGCGCCCGTCCACCCCGTCCATGAACTGGGCCACGAAGATGGCGATGCCCGCGGCCTCGAAGCGCCCACCGATGGCCGCCACGATGGCGTAGAAGCCGGCGAACAACGCCGCCGTGGTAAACAGGTTGGGCAGCAGGTAGATGCCCCTGCGGCGCTTTGGCGCCTTGATTTCTTCTGTCACCCCGCTTGACCCTCTTCCCCGGTTGTACGTGTGAATGAGGCGATTATATCCGAACCGGCGCGGACCTTGTCACCTTCCTGGACTTCGATACGGGCATCGACGGGCACATAGACATCGATGACGCCCCCCAGGGCGATGATTCCGCAACGTTGCCCCTGGCCAATACGCTGCCCGACATGAATATAACATTGAGGCCGGAAGGACCATGGCTTGAGGTGAATCACCATGACGGCGTCGTCCCCCTCGTCGGTCTGCACCCAGATGGCATAGCGCTCGGCAGCCCCTCTGGAAGCTGGCTCACATTCCAGTTCCTCCTCGTCGGGCAGAAAGATTTTCATTACCTTGCCCTCCGTGGGAATGCGCAGGGTATAGCTGCCCATGGGGTCCATGCGCAATGAAATACACACGGCGGGCCGGTCGAGATGGCGGTCGCGCTCCTCGGCGATACGGGTCACCACCCCATCGGCGGGACTGACCAGTCCCAATGGCGAGGGGGGAATGTTCCGCTCAGGATCACGATACAGATAAGCCACCACCCCGGCCAGCAACCAAGCCGGCATGGACCAGGCCACCCCCGCCATGAAGTGCAGCATCAGCGCCGCCACGACGCACGCCAGTATCAGAGGCCAGCCCTGGCGAGCGATAAAGGGGTATTCCGAGGTCACGGGTGGGACACTGTCCTTGCGTCCATCATTTCATCTGAACCAACCCCATCCATGGCCTGTCCCGCCCGGACCTCAGTTCTTGTCCTGATCCACGATCTTGTTGGCCTTGATCCAGGGCATCATCTCACGCAGGCGGGCGCCCACCTGCTCGATGGGGTGTTCCCGCCCGATGCGGCGCTTGGCCTTGAGGGTGGCGGCGCCGGACTGGTTCTCCAGGATGAACTCGCGGGCGAATTCGCCGTTGCGGATCTCTTCCAGAATGCGGCGCATTTCCGCGCGGGTCTCCTCGGTGATGACGCGCGGTCCGCGTGTCAAGTCGCCATACTCGGCGGTGTTGGAGATGGAGTAACGCATATTGGCGATGCCGCCCTCGTACATCAGGTCGACGATGAGCTTGAGTTCGTGCAGGCACTCGAAATAGGCCATCTCTGGCGCATAGCCCGCCTCCACCAGGGTGTCGAAACCCGCCTGGACCAGCGCCGTGGCGCCGCCGCAGAGCACGGCCTGCTCCCCGAACAGATCCGTTTCCGTTTCTTCCTGGAAAGTCGTCTCGATGACGCCGGCGCGGCCGCCGCCATTGGCGCTGGCGTAGGAGAGCGCCGTGGCTTTCGCCTTCCCGCTGGCGTCCTGATAGATGGCGATGAGGCTGGGCACGCCGCCGCCCTGGGTGTAGGTGGAACGCACCAGGTGCCCAGGCCCCTTGGGCGCCACCATGATGACATCCAGGTCCGCGCGCGGCTCGATCTGGCCATAGTGGATGTTGAAGCCGTGGGCAAAGGCCAGCGTGGCACCCTCCCTGATATTGGGCTCGATGGTGTCACGGTAGAGACGCGCCTGGTGCTCATCGGGCACCAGGATCATGACCAGGTCGGCGCCCTTGACGGCGTCCACCACCGGCTGCACCGCGAGGCCGGCATTCTCCGCCTTGGCGGCGGAAGCCGAGCCGCTGCGCAGGCCGACCACCACATTCACGCCCGAATCCTTCAGGTTGTTGGCATGGGCGTGGCCCTGGGATCCATAACCGATGATGGCGACCTTCATGCCCTGGATCAGGGAGAGATCGGCGTCTTTGTCGTAATAAATATTCATGACACATTTCCTTTAATGATAACGATAAACCAATTGTTTCACGGATACTGCGGAGCGGGCGAGCTTGTTACAAGGCAGGCCCCGGCCGGCGAGGCCTCACACCTGCAGGCTCTTCTCCCCGCGGGCGATGCCCGTCACGCCCGAGCGCACCGTTTCGATGATGAGTTCCTTGTCCAGGGCCTCGATGAAGGCATCCAGCTTTTCACTGGCGCCGGTGATCTCGATGGTAAAGGACTGCTCCGTGACATCGATGATGCTGCCGCGGAAGATATCCGTCAGGCGCATCACTTCCTCGCGGCCGCTGTTCATGGCGCGCACCTTGATGAGCAGCATCTCACGCTCGATATGGGTGCCTTCCGTCAGGTCCTGCAGCTTGATCACGTCGATGAGCTTGTTGAGCTGCTTGGTGATCTGCTCGATGATCTCCTCGGATCCCCGCGTCACCAGGGTCATGCGCGACATGGAGGCATCCTCCGTCGGCGCCACCGTCAGTGACTCGATATTGTAGCCGCGCGCGCTGAACAGGCCCGCCACCCGCGACAGGGCCCCGGCCTCGTTTTCCATCAATATGGATATGATATGCCTCATGGTCACACCAGAATCATTTCATTCAGCCCGGCGCCCGCCGGGATCATGGGATAGACATTCTCGGTCTGATCCGTCACGAAGTCCATAAAAACCAGGCGTTTCTTCATGGCCATGGCCTCTTTCAAGGCCGGCGCCACATCGGCGGGATCCTCGATGCGCATGCCCACATGGCCGTAGCTCTCGGCGAGCTTGACGAAATCCGGCAGGGATTCCATATAGGACATGGCGTAACGACCTTCGTAGAAAAACTCCTGCCACTGCCGGACCATGCCCAGAAAACGGTTGTTGAGGGTAATGATCTTGATGGGCAGGCCGTACTGCAGGCAGGTGGCCAGCTCCTGAATGCACATCTGAATGCTGCCTTCACCGGTCACACAGGCAACCGTGGAGCGGGGGTGGGCGATCTGTACGCCCATGGCGGCGGGCAGGCCGAAGCCCATGGTGCCCAATCCCCCGGAATTGATCCAGCGGTAGGGCTTGGAAAACTTGTAGAACTGCGCCGCCCACATCTGGTGCTGCCCCACGTCCGAGGTGACATAGGCGTTGCCGCGCGTGACCTTGTAGAGGTTCTCCAGCACGAATTGGGGCTTGATGACCTCCGGGGAGGTTTCATATTTGAGGCAGTCCGTCTTGCGCCACTCTTCGATCTGCTTCCACCAGGCCTTTATGGCGGCCTTGTCCGGCCCGCCCTTCTTCTCCTTGAGAATACGCAGCATGTCCCGCAACACCTGCTCCACCGTACCGACGATGGGAATATCCACACGTACGTTCTTGGAAATGGACGAGGGATCGATGTCCACGTGGATGATCTTGGCCTTGGAACAGAATTTCTCGATATTCCCTGTCACACGGTCGTCGAAACGCGCACCGATGGCGATGAGCACATCGCAATGGTGCATGGCCATATTGGCCTCATAGGTGCCATGCATGCCCAGCATGCCCAGAAACTGCTTGTCCGTGCCGGGATAGGCGCCCAGTCCCATGAGGGTATTGGTGATGGGAAAACCCAGCAGGCGCGTCATTTCGGTGAGCAACTGACTGCCGCCCCCCAGCACGACGCCGCCGCCCGTATAGATCATGGGGCGTTCGGCGCTGAGCATGAGCTTGACGGCGCGCTTGATCTGGCCGATGTGCCCCTTGGTGACCGGCTTGTAGGAACGCATCTCCACCTTGCGGGGGAACACATAATCGGTCTTTGCGGCCGTGATGTCCTTGGGCACATCGACGACGACGGGACCGGGCCGCCCCGTGGTGGCGATATAGAAGGCGCGCTTCAGGGTGATGGCGAGATCCTCCACCCGCTTGACCAGAAAATTGTGCTTCACGCAGGGCCGCGTGATGCCGACGGAATCCACTTCCTGAAAGGCATCGTTGCCGATGAGGTTGGTGGGCACCTGGCCGGTGATGACAACCATGGGCACCGAGTCCATATAGGCCGTGGCAATGCCGGTCACGGCATTGGTCGCGCCCGGGCCAGAGGTGACCAGGGCCACACCCGGCTTGCCCGTCGCGCGGGCGTATCCATCCGCCGCATGGGTGGCCCCCTGCTCATGCCGCACCAGGATGTGCTCAACCTTGTCCTGCTTGTACAGCGCATCATAGATATGAAGCACCGCTCCGCCTGGATAGCCGAATACATGTCTGACGCCTTCATCCTTCAGAAAGCGGACCAGGATTTCAGCACCTGTCAATTCCACACCTTTTTCCTCGTAATCGATAGCCGGGGTCGCGCACCCGATAGGCCATGCAAAACGTGCTATTGTAATAAGAACCCGCGGTAAAAGATAGATACGGATTTGTCGTGTGAACCCGGATAAAGCCCGGGGGATTTATACCCGCACGATGATCCGGATTCAGGTTTTATTAATCCGGCAATAATATATATCGTATTCAGGACTTCAACTCAGTCACGAGGAATCAACATGCCGTTTCTGAAACTGCAAACCAACGTCGAGATATCCCCGGATACCCAAAGGACATTGATGGAGACGCTGTCACGGGAAACCGCCAGCCAACTGGGCAAGCCGGAACGTTATGTCATGGTCGCACTGGAACCCGCTCGCAGCATGCTCTTCGCCGGCAGTGACGCCCCCCTGGCATACCTGGAACTGAAAAGCATCGGCCTGCCCGGGGACCTCACCCCGGCGCTTTCCGGGGCTTTGTGCAAACGGGTGAGCGAAACCCTGGACATTCCCGGCGACCGCATCTATATCGAATTCGCCGACGCGCCGAGGACCATGTGGGGATGGAACGGCGGGACTTTCTGACCCGGATCTGTCGCGACGCTGAAAGGAATTATTTCGTCAGCAGGGCCTGCTTGCCGGCGCCCTTGAAATTGGCATCCAGGAACTTGACCGTTGCGGCCCATGTTTCCTCATGCACCCTTGCGCCCTCTTCGTATTCGGAAGGATCCAGCAGGCTGTGATCGGAAACCACTTCCAGCAAGGGAAGATTCAGGCGCCGCGACGTATCCCGCGCTGCCGTCGCACGCTGATGGTAGGTAACCAGCGCCGAAAATGCGCCGGGGATCTGGCGGGCGAGGCTGGCCACATGATGGGCGCCCTGCCCCCATGAGACGCCCACGATCCTGCGCCCGGGCTTCACCAAAACGTCTATTGCCGCTCGCAGATTCGCTTCCACCCACACATGATCGATGGATTTGATGACTTCCCTCGCCATGGTCTGGTTTCGCACCTCACGTCCGTCGAAAAAATCGATGGCGACGACCCGGTAACCCAAGGCCGCCAGTTTGTCCGCCCAGCGGATGAGCTGCGCATTGAATCCCCAGCGGTCGTGCACCAGCAGGGCGCCATAGGGCGCATCCTCCGGCCCGGCCATGTAGGCCTGGAAAGTGGTGTGATAGGCCGTCTTCAGGTATACCATCCGGCCTTCCTGTGGCGCTTCCCCGGCCTGAAGAGGTAACTGGACAGCGCCGAGCGCCATAATCAATATCAAATGCCGCCACATGATCCCGACCAAATACACTTTATCAAAGATCCCTGCCTCTGAGCTGATTTCCCCTTAATCATACCGATCATTCTACGCCCTTTCCATCAAAGTTTGCAGGGGCGGGCGATCCAGCACGCGGCGCGTCCCCAAATACCCCGCAATACAGACACCCACTCCCCCGGCCAAGGTACCAAGGAGAATCATGACAGGATCGAGGGCATAGGGCAGGTGAAATACCCGCGCGCCCAGCACCATGCCCAGCAGCGTGGCCGCCCCCGAAGCCACCAGACCCGCCAGCAGGCCGACGGCGGCAAATTCGACGAGCAGGGCGCGCACCAGCTGGGCGCGCCCCGCCCCCAGGGTGCGCATGATGGCATTCTCCCGTATTCGCTCATCCAGGGTCGCCTGAATGGTGGCAAACAACACCAGCAGGCCCGACAGCAAGGTGAAGACAAAGACATAGTCCACCGCCAACACGATGCGCTCCATGACCACACGCACATAGTCCATGATGGCGGCCACGTCGATCACCGTCACATTGGGGTAATCCCGCACTATGGCGCTGAAATCCTCCGCCTTGCCGGGCGGGATGTAGAGACTGCTGATATGGTTGGCGGGATAGCCGTCCAGTATACCGGGCGCGGCGATGACGAAGAAATTGACCCGGAAACTGTCCCACGCCACCTTGCGCAGGCTGCTCACCTGCCCGCTGAAAATACTGCCGGCCACTTCGAAGTCCAGGCGGTCTCCCAAGTGTATCCCCAACGTTCTGGCAAGCCCCTCCTCTACGGACAGCCCGTCACCACCCTTTCCCTCATCCCACCATGATCCGGCCGTAATCTCATTATCCACCTGCAACTGCGCCGCCCAGGAGAGATTGAATTCCCGCGCCACCAGGCGCTGGGCGCGCTCGTCCCGGTAGCTGTCTGGCGCCACAGGGGCGCCGTTGATGGCCACCAGCCGCCCCCTGACCATGGGAAAAATGCCAGCCCCCCCGATACCGGCAGCCTGGAAGCGTCGATGGAGCTCTTCCACCTGGTCACCCTGAATGTTGATCAGAAAACGGTTGGGCGTATCCGGCGGCAGGGTATTCTCCCAGGAGGCAAGCAGATCCACGCGCACCATTGTCAGCAGCAGCAACACCGTCATGCCTACGCCAAAGGCGGCAACCTGGATACTGTTGCCGCCCGCGCGATGCGTCAGGCTCATCACACCAAAGCGCCACGAGCGCGGGACACGGTGCTGCCACACACGCAACAGATAAATCAACATCGCGGCAATACCGGCGAGACTCAACAAGACCCCCACCACGCCTGACAGCGCATAGGCGCTCATGGCCCAGTCCCCGGTCTGCCAAACGACCAGCAGGCCGAAGGCAATGATGCCGGCGCCATAGATGGAAAGACTGTAAGCGGGCAAGGCGCCCAGTTCCCTGCGCAAGACGCGCAGCGCGGGCACCCGGCCGATGTGCAACAAAGCCGGCAGGGCGAAGCCCAGCACCGTGACCAGCCCTGTCAACATCCCCGCCACGACGGGAAAAAACGAGGGGGCGGGCAGCTCCAGCGCCACCAGGGAACCCAACAGGCCAACCAGCCCCAACTGGGCCAGATAGCCCGCAAGGCAACCCAGCAGACTGGCGAAGATGGCCAGAAACAACAATTCCAGAAAGTAGGCCGTGACGATTTCACGCTGCGAGGCGCCAAAGCAACGCATGATGGCGCAGTCATCCAGGCGGCGCCCGGCAAAACGACGCGCGGCCATGGCGATGGCGATGCCCGCCAGCATCACGCTGACCAGCGCGGCCAGGCCTAGAAACCTGCCGCCACGCTCCAGTGCGGACCGGATTTCCGGACGCGCGCCTTCAGGCCCGGTAATGCGCGCGCCACTTGCCAGCACCTCCTCTGCGGCGCGCCTGAAGGCGCGGATCCTGTCGGCCGGCCCACTGAGCAGGAGCGAGTATGTGACGCGGCTGGCGGGCTGCACCAGGCCGGTAGCCGGCAGATCCGCCAGGGAGAGCAGCAGGCGCGGCGCGAGCGTAAACAGGGTGCCCGAGGCGCGGGCAGGCTCATTCACCAATGCCGCCGTAATGTGCAGGCGGGCATTTCCCAAGGTCACTTCATCCCCAATCTCCAGACCAAGATGCCGCAGAAGGCGTGGCTCCAGCCACACCTCACCCGCTTGAGGCATATCCTGTGCCGCATGGGGCGGGGCGGGAGATCGCTTCGTTATGTGAATGCCCCCCCGCAGGGGATAGGCCGGGCTGACGGCCTTGATGGACGCCAGGCGCGCGGCATCGTCGGACATGACCATGGAAGGAAACTCGACGACCTCCGCCTGCGCCAGCCCGGCCTCCCGCGCCAACTGCCTCACGGCGGCGGAAATCGGGCGTGTTGCAGTGACCTTGAGATCGCCCCCCAGCAATTCACCTGCCTGCAATTCGAGGGCCTGGTTGATGCGGTCGGTGAAAAAACTCACTGCGGTGACGCTGGCCACGGCTACAACCAGGGCCATGCACAACAGGCGCAACTCACCAGCCTGCCAGTCCCGGCGCAGCATGCGCAGCGCAAAGCGCAGCCCCTTCATGTCAAACGACCCGCATCCAGGTGCAAAGCCCGCGAGCAGCGCTCCGCCAGGGATGCATCATGGGTCACCATGAGGAGTGTGGCGCCCTGCTCCCGATTGATTTCGAACAACAGCTCGATGATGCGTCTGCCCGTGGCGCTATCCAGATTACCCGTCGGCTCATCGGCAAACAGCAAGCGTGGACGGGTGACGAAGGCCCGGGCGATGGCCACACGCTGCTGCTCGCCACCCGACAAGTGGCGGGGATAATGGGTCAGGCGCGCCGCCAGGCCGACCCGCGCCAGGATTTCCGCAGCCTGCTCGCGAGCATCATGACGATCGCCCAGCTCCAGGGGCAGCATGACGTTCTCCAATGCGGTAAGATTGGGAAGCAACTGGAAGGCCTGAAATACGAAGCCAATGGCATCGCGCCGCAACAGGGCGCGCCCGTCCTCATCGAGGGCGAACAGATCCCGGCCGCTGATGCGCACCTCGCCATCAGAGGGAATATCCAGCCCCGCCAATATCCCCAGCAGAGTGGATTTTCCAGACCCGGAGGCCCCGGTGATGGCCACGGCCTCCCCCGGCAGGATGCTGAAATGTATATCCTGCAGCAAGGTCAGCTCACCTCCCTGGGTAGGCACACGCTTGGCCAGGCCATTGACCTCGATGATGGGATTGTTACACTGCGCCATGATGAAAAAGCCACTCCTGTCGATTTTTCTGCTCCTGCTGCTGCAGACGGCCCATGGGGCGCCGCAGATCCTGGTAATGGGTGACAGTTTAAGCGCAGCCCACGGCATGGAGCAAAACGCCGGATGGGTCAGCCTGCTGCAGAGGCGCCTCGAAAAAGAAGGCTATCCTCACCGGATCATCAATGCCAGCATCAGCGGGGAAACCAGTAGCGGGGGTCTGATGCGCCTGGCCAGAGAGCTGGATGCGCACCAGCCCCAGATCGTGATCATCGAACTGGGCGGCAACGATGGACTGCGCGGCCTCCCTCTCCAGGATCTCGAAATGAACCTGGGCGCCATGATTACAGAAATCCAGGACCGTAACATATCAGCCCTGCTCATTGGAATGCGCCTCCCCCCGAACTATGGCCCTGCCTATACGCGCCGGTTTTCTGAGATCTACCCAGCCCTTGCCCGGCGTTTCGGTATCCCTCTGGCGCCCTTTCTCCTTGAGGGCCTGGAAAACGATTTCACTTTCTTTCAGACCGATGGTATTCATCCCAATGTTTCAGCACAACCCAAAATGCTCGACAATGTATGGCCCCATCTGCGGGAATTACTCTAGCACTTCCACATTGAGCGGCCCACAGGCGTAAGATTTTTCCCACCAGAGGCCTGACAACTTACTGTTAATATTTGAATATTTGTATACCAAAGCCCGAGCGCAAGCGTTATAATTGACAGTTATTCAGATCCTTAGACGAGAATAAAGAGGCGATCTCTACGAACCTGCAACCTTGCAGCGAGCATCGAAACAAAACTATAACGGCCAAGTCACACGAAATCCCGCTAAAGAATATTCGGCCGGGGGGAGATATAGACAATAATGCATCTGTTTCATGACACGTTGACCAACAGCACGAGATTGTGCCCTCAGCGCCTTGAGTGTGACAGCCAAACATAAGCGCTGAAAAAACGAAAATGAATGATCCTGTAAGTTATTTGTTTGCCTTTTTCGCGACGGTCGTGCTCATCGGCGCTTTGACGCCCTTGGCGCACAAGGTTGGCCTGATCGACCGCCCCACTGCCAGAAAAAGACATGAAGCCGACACCCCCCTCGTTGGCGGTTTGGCCATCTATATGGCCGTGGTTATCAGCATCATGATGCTCGACTACGAATTCTCTGCGTTTGCCAGTTTCTTCATTCCATCCATTCTCATCATAAGCGTCTGCCTGTGGGACGACCTGCGAGATCTTTCCTATACCATACGCTTGGCCGCACAAGTAATTGCCGTGCTGCTGATGTGCATGCTGGGCGGCGTAATCGAGAATATTGGCATCCTCACCCCGGATGGGTCTTTATTCTACCTGGGAATACTCGCGATCCCCTTTACCATTTTCTTTTCCGTTGGACTCATCAACTCATTCAACATGTGTGACGGCATCGACGGGCTGGTCGGCGCGCTGGCCCTGATCGCCTTGACAGGGTTCAGCGTCGCCAGCATGCATGCCGGGCGCACAGAAGAACTGCAACTCATCCTGATCCTGATGAGCGCCATCATTGCTTTCCTGGTATTCAATTTCAGAACCCCCTGGCGCAAGCGCGGCCTGGTCTTCCTGGGTGATGTAGGCAGCATGTTTATCGGATTTGCCATGCTGTGGCTTGCCATACGGCTGACCCAGGGAGAAGAAAGGGCATTGGCCCCGATTACCGCCATGTGGTTCCTTGCCTTCCCCTTGTTTGATTCTCTGAGCATCATATTGCGGCGCCTCGTGCGCAGGCGCTCGCCCTTCTCCCCGGACAGGGAGCATTTCCACCATGTCCTGCTACTGGCTGGTTTTACCGTCAACCAGTCGGTCGGCATTATTATCCTGCTGGCCACCCTGGGCGTAGCCTTCGGCCTGACCGGTGAAGCCCTAGGCGTCCATGAGCTGGTCATGCTGTTCCTCTTTGCGTCCTTATTCGGCCTCTACTACTGGGGCATGATGCGCGCATGGAAGGTGATGCGCTTTCTCAACCGCTCTATCTGCAGAAGGGCGGGGCTCGATCGGCGCAGGAATCGCGACCGCCGCAAAAAAGTCATCGAGGATTGGGGAGCCACCCATACGGAGCGCAGAACCGCCGGCAGCGACCGGCGCGTGAGTGACAGACGGAACACCATACATAGAAGCCCTGCCAGCGCACATCAGAGCATCGACATGCACAAGCAGGATGAGCCCCGTCCTACAAAAGTGGCCAGCAAGCTGGTTAAATAAGATTGTTTTGGAGTCCCTTTAGTGACAGCAATAAGCGAACCGAAAGAAGCCTTTCTTTATCAGCCACCAGATGACATCACAAAAGAAAGATACAAGAATATTTTTGCTCTTTCCCGCCCCCTGCCATCCAGGCCACTGAAAGTCGCCTTTGATAAAGCTTTCGCCGTTACTGTTTTAACGATCGCCTCCCCTGTCATCGCTGGACTCTACTTGGCGAACCTTATCGAAGGCCTGCTGATCCCGGAAAACAAAGGGCCTTTTATTTTTTACTACAATGCCATCAGCGGGGGAAAATTATTCAAGAAATACAAGATCCGCCTCATCAAGACAAAATACATCGACCAGGAGGGCGCGAAGCGCGGTGACTGGCATGCCTATTCCGCCGAATGGACTCCGGACAGCAGAACTTATGTGGGGCGATTCGTCAAGAAATTCTACCTGGATGAACTGCCCCAGTTCTATTGCGTCCTCAAGGGAGACATGAGCATCGTGGGGCCACGCCCCCTGGCCGTCCATCATTATGAAAGAGACCTCAAACAAGGCAACGTCACCAGGAAACTGCTGAAAGGCGGTATCGTGGGAGCGGGGCATGTGCTCAAAGGAAAGCCTGAGATGGGCAATGCCGCCGTCGAATACGATTATATCGAAAAATACCTCAGCCTTTCCCAACCGGCCCTGCTGCTCATGGACATGAAAATCCTGTGGAAGGCGGTGCTGGTCTTATTTGAAGGGAAAGGTCTTTAACAGACCAGGCCCGCCATCATTCACTCTGGATCACCTACCGCGATTTCCCGTACAAACGGAACAGTCAAACGGCGCTGCGCAACCTGGGATGCATAATCCAACCTGTCGAGCACGGCAAGCAATGCATGCAGATCACGGGAAAAGTGGCGCAACAGGTAGAGCGCAACCTCATCCGGCATCTGCATGCCGCGCTCCCTTGCCCATTGCTGCAGTATCCCGACCTTATGTTCATCCGCCGGTTGTTCGAGATGCAGCACCATGCCCCAGGCCAAGCGTGAGCGCAGATCCGGCAATCCAATATCCACCGCGCCGGGAGACACCCTGGCGGCAAAGATCATAAGGGCATCCTGCTCACGCAGACGATTGTACAAATGAAAGAGTCCGGTTTCCCAGTCCTCCTGACCGGCTATTCTGTCTACATCATCGATGCATACCAAGCGCATGGCCTCAAGCCCCTCAAATATTCCAGGAGCAAGCTCCGCGGCATGGGCAAGTGGAATATAGGCCGTCGCCCCCCCTCTCCCGGCTACGAAGTGACTGGCTGCCTGTAGCAAATGGGATTTTCCACAACCTCCGCCACCCCACAGATAAATACTCTGCCCTTCCTCTTGGCATACGGCCTCTCCCAGGTAATCCAAAGCCTCAATATTCCGCCCGGCGATGAAATTCCCGAAAGTTGCGGTATTTGGCAAACGAATACCCAGCGGCAACTGGATACTCACTTCCTGTCTAGCAACCACGCCAGCAGTCTCAAGCCCGGTTTCCATCATTGGCGCGGCGCGCCTGACAGGCGCGCCGCCCCCAGGTCCAGACATAATCCACGCCACTCACCACTGTCGTACCCAGCACCACCAACACCAGCCAGTCCGTCAGCCATGACGGCAAGAACCCCAGCAGACTTTGTGACAAGACAACGGCAAGCCCCAGAATGATCTGGGCAAAGGTATTCACCTTGCTGATCAGGCTGGGCTCCATTGCATACTTGCCGACGAGAAGAAAGTAAGCGGCGGCGCCGGCGACGATCAGGAGATCGCGCAAGATGACGGCCATCACCAGCCACAGGGGCAACAGCTCCAGCCACGCCAATGTAATATAGGTGCTCACCAGCAATAACTTGTCTGCTAGAGGGTCCAGGACAGAACCAAGGCGGCTGACATAGTTATAACGCTTGGCTATATAGCCATCCAAGCCGTCCGAGATGCCAGCGACCGTATAGAGTAACAAGGCGTAGGAGAATTCCTCATGGAGCAGCAGCGTGACAATGGGCACTACCAGGAGAATGCGCAGCAGCGTAATGATATTGGGTATTTCAGCGTAGTTCACTGTAACAAGCGATAAGTGATGACCATACCGGGCTCATCGGCAGGGGGCGGCGGGCCAGCGTCCGGCGCCAGGGTGCCGCCAAAGGCGATGGCCTGCCTCAAACCTGACTCATCCCCTCTGATTCTCAAGCGGAAGAATACATGATCCCCCTCCACCCGGGAGACCTGGAGACTGCTAACGGGATCGATGGATTCCAGATAATCCAGCACCCTGGCATAATCCTTCAGGGTATGGATGGCAGATACAGCAAGGATGCTCACCCGGTCAGCGCTCCCCCCCCCTCTTTGCGCGAAACGCAGGGCGAGACTGTCGGCCGTACTGTCGATACCCGCCGCCAGCACTGCGCTGGCTTCGCTTGCTGTCGCGGACCAGTACTGTGGTTCGGCATCGCTGTACAAAGTCCAGCGCGCCTCCCATTCACCACCCTGGCGATGGTACAGGCGCCCCACCAGGACTGCCTCGCTCTGGTAACGCCGCGAAGCCGCCAGAATGCTGTCCTGAAAATTCCCCCACACATCCGTGAAATGCACAGCCGCCCGGTCCTCGAGATCCAACAGGGGAAAGAGCACGGGAATACCACGCCGCCGCGCCTCCAGGACAATTTCATCCTGAAGGGTCCTACCTGAATCGGAACCCACCATAAAACGGGATGTCTGATCCTGGACCGCCAGCCATATCAGGGTGGTGGGCCGGGCGCGCCCCCAGACAGGGTTGCCTGTATCGAACAGCAACTGGTTGACGGCCCTGGGATCGAAACTGATGCGTAATTCCAGGGTGGGTAATTCCACGTCTCCTGGTTCACCCCCCTGTCTGGGCAGTTTGTGATAGCGGTATTGCTGAACATACCTCAGGGTATCGGTAAAGGCGTCTTTCAGGGCAGCTTGCGATGGCGTATCGCGATCACCGCTCACCTTGACCAACACCTCGGCAAAGGCTTCTCGTATGGCGCGCCCCCGCTCCACGGGTCCCTGCCCCGAAACGGGCACGGCCACTTCATAGAGCGTGGTCACCTCCGCCGCGAAAAGGGTCGACGACAAGGCGCCCGCCCCGATCAGGCACATCGTCAGGCCAAGCCATCCAATCGATGCAAAACGTCGTTTCATTATCCTGTTGACTTCATTTTGGCCCGTTTTTCCGTAAGCGGATTGTACCGCCTTCTTTGGCGCTTTGTCAGGTCCTGGAGGTTATTGAATGAGTCAAGGGGCTGTAAGCGCATCGGATTTACGTTAGAATGAGCACCCTTTTCACATAGTGCCGGCTTATCTGGAAATGAAATCTGACCAAGACCCCCCTTTTCTCAGCTATCAGGACGCTGGCGTGGATATCGATGCCGGCAACAGGCTGGTGGACAGGATAAAGCCCATCGCACGGCGAACCACCCGCCCCGGCGTACTGGCGGGCCTGGGAGGATTTGGGGCCCTGTTCGAACTCCCCCTGGAACGCTACCGTCAGCCGGTGCTGGTCTCGGGCACCGACGGCGTCGGCACCAAGCTGAAACTGGCCATGGCATCGGGCCGGCATGACACCATCGGCATCGACCTGGTCGCCATGTGCGTGAACGACCTTATCGTGCAGGGCGCCGAACCCCTGTTCTTTCTCGATTATTTCTCCACCGGCCGCCTCGATGTCGACATGGCCGAGCAGGTCATCTCAGGGATTGGCCAGGGTTGTGAACTGGCCGGCGCCGCCCTGGTGGGGGGCGAGACCGCCGAGATGCCGGGCATGTACGAGGGCGATGAGTACGACCTGGCCGGGTTCTGTGTCGGCATCGTGGAGAAGGAGCGCCTTATCGACGGCAGCCGCGTGAGCCCCGGCGACGCCTTGATCGCTCTCGCCTCCTCCGGCCCCCATTCCAATGGCTATTCGCTCATTCGCAAAATCATCGAGGTCAGCAGTGCGGATCTTCATCAACACCACGAAGACGGCACGCTGCTGGACGCCCTGATGGCGCCCACGCGCATCTACGTCAAACCCCTCCTGCAGCTGTTCGAGCATGTGCCAGTGAACGCCCTGGCCCACATCACGGGCGGAGGCGTCCTGGAGAACCTGCCCCGCGTACTGCCGACCCATTGCAAGGCCGTCATCGATGATTGGCAGTGGCCCGCCATCTTCCACTGGCTGCAGGCGCAGGGCAAGGTGGCGCGGGAGGAAATGCTGCGCACCTTCAACTGTGGCGTGGGGATGATCCTCTGTGTCGGGCGCCAGGATGCGAAGCAGACACTGGATCGCCTGGAACGGCTCGGGGAAACCGCCTGGGAGATCGGCGCCATCGCTGAGCGCTCAAATGATGAGGCCGCGGTTCAGATCCCCGCCTGACGCAGCACAGGGCATCGATCCATGGCGACACCGCAGCGCAAACTGGACATTGTCGTCCTTGTCTCCGGCAATGGCGGCAATCTGCAAGCCATCATGGACGCCATCGCCGGGAAAGAGCTGCCCGCCACCATCCGCGCCGTCATCAGCAACAGGGAAGACGCCTATGGGCTGCGGCGGGCCGCGGCGGCCGGTATCCCGGTCGCGGTCGTCAATCACCGCGAGTTCCCCGACCGGCAGGCCTATGACCAGGCTCTGCGGGCGGTGATCGACCGCTACCATCCCGGCCTGGTGGTGCTCGCCGGCTTCATGAGAATCCTCACCCCAGGCTTCGTGGCCCACTACGCAGGCCGCATGTTGAACATCCACCCCTCCCTGCTGCCCGCTTTTACCGGCCTCAATACCCACCAGCGCGCCCTGGAGGCCGGTGTCAAGGAACATGGCGCCAGCATTCACTTCGTCACCGCTGATCTGGACGCCGGGCCGGTGATCGTTCAGGCGCGTCTTCCTGTCACGCCCGCTGACACCGCCGAGACCCTGGCGTCAAGGGTCAAACTCCTGGAGCACCAGATCTATCCCCTGGCCATTCGCTGGTTTGCGGAGGGCCGTGTGCGCCTGCAGGACGATCAGGTCATCTTCGATGACAAGCCACTGCGCGCTCCCCTGGATTATGCCCAAATAAGCGGCACGGTTTCCCCCTCATAGGCAGCGTACGGCTTCAGGCCCTGGGGAGGGTCACCCCCTGCTGCCCCTGATACTTCCCTCCCCGGTCACGGTAGGAGGTTTCACAGACCTCGTCGGACTCGAAAAACAGCACCTGGGCGACGCCCTCATTGGCGTAGATCTTGGCCGGCAGGGGCGTGGTGTTGGAAAACTCCAGGGTGACATGCCCCTCCCACTCGGGCTCCAGGGGGGTGACATTGACGATGATGCCGCAACGGGCATAAGTGGATTTGCCCAGGCAGATGGTGAGGATGTTGCGCGGAATGCGGAAATACTCCACCGTGCGCGCCAGGGCGAAGGAATTGGGCGGGATGATACAGACATCGGATTTGATGTCCACGAAGCTGTTGGCGTCGAAATTCTTGGGATCGACGATGGCGGAGTTGATATTGGTGAAGATCTTGAAGTCCTCCGCACAACGGATGTCGTAGCCATAGCTGGATGTCCCGTAGGAAATCACCCGGTCATCCTCGCGACTCCTGATCTGGCCCGCCTCGAAAGGCTCGATCATGCCATGCTCCAGCGCCATGCGGCGTATCCAGCGGTCTGATTTAATGCTCATTGGTTTTTCGTGTTTTCTCTTCGTGTTCTTCGCGCCAACCCGGCAGCCTCCCAGCCTGCCTTCAGGTATTCTGTATGACGATCTCCGGAAAACGCGCGCTGTAGTCCTTGGCCTGGAGCGCCAGCCTGGCCGCCAGTTTGCGCGCGATCTCCCGATAGGCCTGCGCCACCGAACTGTCCGGCTTGGCGATCACCGTGGGATTCCCATCATCCACGTCCTTGCGGATCTGCAGATCGAGGGGCAGTGCGCCCAGCAGTTCAATACCATATTCCCCGGCCATGCGCTGTCCGCCCCCGGCGCCGAAAACAGGTTCCTCGTGCCCGCACTGACTGCAGACATGGGTGCTCATGTTCTCGATCACGCCCAGCACCGGCACCTCAACCTTTTCGAACATCTTCACCGCCTTGCGCGCGTCCAGCAGGGCGATATCCTGGGGAGTGGTGACGATCACGGCGCCACTGACGGGGATCTTCTGCGCCAGGGTCAGTTGCGTATCGCCGGTACCCGGCGGCAGATCGATCACCAGATAATCCATTTCCCTCCAGTTGGTATCTCCCAGAAGCTGCTGCAGCGCGGCCGTCACCATGGGACCGCGCCAGATCATGGGGGTCTCGTCGTCCACCAGGTAACCGATGGACATGGTCTGCAGGCCATGACTGACGATGGGCTCCATGGACTTGCCATCACGGGACTCGGGCTTGCCGCGGCATCCCAGCATGCGCGGCTGGCTGGGCCCGTAGATATCCGCATCCAGCAGCCCCACCCGGGCGCCCTCGGCCGACAGCGCCAGGGCCAGATTGACTGCCGTGGTCGATTTACCCACACCGCCCTTGCCTGAAGCCACGGCAATGATGTTCTTTATGTTGGGTAAAGGCTTGATGCCTTTCTGCACGGCGTGGGCGATCACATCATGGCTTACGGACACAGTCAGGCTTGCCATCCCCTCCATGGCGGACAGGGCGTCTCTCACCTCGCGCTCCACTTGGGCAGCCACACCGGCGGATGGATAGCCGAGGACGATCTTCAGGGACACCCGGCCGTCCTCGACGGACAGATCCTTGATTGCACCGGCCGCAACCAGATCCTGCCGCAGATAGGGATCCTGGCAGGTTTTCAAGGCGGCTTCGATTTGCTCGCGTGAGATATTACCCATGTATGACTTCCTCTGAATGCACTTTGAATACGTTAGCATATTCCGCGGGCGGCAAGTGTAACCTGTATTCAGCGCGAGTTACACCCGGCATTCTTGCCCTGCCACGGGGAAGATGTATAACTGTCTAACACCAGGGGATTAAACGGGCGTTCAAGAATGCATCGAATACGCTATAATGAATAGTTTTACTTATGCCTTAGATCCAGGGTTCTGGTTATTCAGGCCTTGGCGCGGGCCCCGCGAAGAACAGCGATGACAACGACAGCCAACAAGAGAAAAATCCTGGTTACCAGCGCCTTGCCCTATGCCAACGGCGCCATCCACATCGGTCACCTCGTGGAATACATCCAGACGGACATCTGGGTGAGGCACCAGAAGATGAGCGGCCACGAGTGCTATTATATCTGCGCCGACGACACCCATGGCACGCCCGTCATGCTGCGCGCCGAGCAGGAGGGCGTCACGCCCGAGACCCTCATCGAGCGCATGCACGGCGAACACCTGCGCGACTTCAACGATTTTCACATCGCCTTCGACAACTATTATTCCACCAATTCGCCGGAAAACCGCGAGCTGGCCCAGGGGATCTATTCCCGCCTCAAGGAAGACGGTTTCATCGATATCCGCCCCATCGAGCAGTTCTACGACCCGCTCAAGGAGATGTTTCTCCCCGACCGCTACATCAAGGGAGAATGCCCCCGCTGCCATGCCGGGGACCAGTATGGCGACGCCTGCGAGGCCTGTGGCGCCACCTACAGCCCCACCGAACTGATCGACCCTGTTTCCGTCGTCTCCGGCGCCACGCCCATCAAAAAACAGTCGGATCACCATTTCTTCAAGCTCAGCCAGTGCCGCGCCTTCCTGGAAGAATGGACGCGCCATGGCGGTTCCGCGGATGGCGCCCCTCCCCTGCAGAAAGAAGCCGCCAACAAGCTGGAAGAATGGTTCGAGGCGGGCCTGCGCGACTGGGATATTTCCCGTGACGCGCCTTACTTCGGATTCGAGATACCCGGGGCGGAAGGCAAATACCTCTATGTGTGGCTGGACGCGCCCATCGGCTACATGGCCAGTTTCAAGAACCTCTGCGAGCGCAAGGCCCTGGATTTCGATGCCTGGTGGCGTCCTGGCAGCGAGGCGGAACTGTACCATTTCATCGGCAAGGACATTCTCTATTTCCACGCCTTGTTCTGGCCCGCCACGCTGCATTTCTCGGGCTACCGCACCCCGAGCAAGATCTTCGTGCATGGTTTCCTCACCGTCAATGGCCAGAAGATGTCCAAGTCCCGCGGCACTTTCATCAATGCGCGCACCTGGCTCAAGCATCTCGACCCGGAATACCTGCGCTATTATTTCGCCGCCAAGCTCAATGACCGCATCGAGGACCTGGATCTCAACCTGGACGACTTCACCGCGCGCGTCAACAGCGACCTGATCGGCAAATACATCAACATCGCCAGCCGCTCCGCCGGCTTCATCAGGAAATCCTTCGGCGGCCGCCTGGCGGCGCCAGACAATGGCCGGGACCGGGCCATCCTCGATACCCTGCTGGAGGCGACCGCCACGATCCAGCAGCACTATGAGGCGCGCCGCTACAGCGAGGCCGTGCGTCTCATCATGGACCTGGCCGACCAGGCCAATGCCTATATCAACGAACACGAACCCTGGAAGACCATCAAGGAACCTGACTTGCAGCGCCGCACGCACCAGGTATGCTCCACAGGCATCAATCTGTTCCGCCTGCTGACCCTGTTTCTGAAGCCCATCCTGCCGCAACTCGCCCAGCAGGTGGAGGATTTTCTCAATATCCCGCCCCTGCAATGGCGTGATGCGCAGACCCTTCCGGCTGGGCATGAGATCAAGCCCTATCGTCACCTGGCCAAACGCATCGAGGCGCGGCAGACCGATGCCTTGCTGGAAGACAGTCGCGAATCCATTGCCAGCGCGCCACCCGAGGCGCATTCCCCCACCCGCCATGGGGAAACCCAGCAACACGTTCCCCCGCCCATTGCGGAGACCATCACCATCGACGACTTTGCCAAGATCGACCTGCGTATCGCCCGCATCGTAGCGGCGGAACACGTGGAGGGCGCCGACAAACTGCTGCGGCTCACACTGGACCTGGGTGAAGAAAAAAGGAATGTTTTTGCCGGAATCAAGTCCAAGTACAAACCGGAAGAACTCATCGGCCGGCACACGGTCATGGTGGCCAACCTGGCGCCGCGCAAAATGCGCTTCGGCGTATCAGAAGGCATGGTGCTGGCGGCCGGGCCGGGGGGCAAGGACCTGTGGCTGCTGCAACCCGACGAAGGCGCGCGGGCCGGCATGCGGGTCAAGTAAAACCGGGCGCCTGCATGACGACATGATGAACATTCAATGAGAGCTGCCGTTACCAAGATGAACATCGCTATTACTGACAACAACCATGGCGGGCTGCGCGCCCTCTGAACCACCCCTATGACTGAATACCTGCTGGTCCTGGTGAGCACCGTCCTGGTCAACAACTTCGTACTGACCAAGTTTCTTGGACTGTGCCCCTTCATGGGCGTCTCGCGCAAGCTGGAGACAGCCACGGGCATGGCGCTGGCCACCACCTTCGTACTGACCCTCTCCTCCGTGGCCAGTTACCTGGCCAACACCTACCTGCTGGCGCCTCTGGGCCTGGAGTACCTGCGCACCATCACTTTCATCCTGGTCATCGCCGCGGTGGTGCAATTCACGGAAATGGTGATCCACAAGACCAGCCCCCTGCTCTACCAGGTGCTGGGCATTTTCCTGCCCCTTATCACCACCAACTGTGCCGTGTTGGGCGTGGCCCTGCTGATCGTGCAACAAGAGACCGGCTTTCTTTATGCCGCCCTGTATGGCTTCGGCGCCGCCGCCGGTTTTTCCATGGTATTGATCCTGTTTGCCGCCATGCGCGAACGCATTACCGTGGCCGATGTCCCCGTCCCGTTCCGCGGCCCGGCCATCGCCCTGGTGACGGCGGGCCTGATGTCACTGGCGTTCATGGGCTTCTCGGGCCTGGTAAAAGGTTAGTCTCATGCTGGCCGCGATCATGGTATTAAGCGCCCTGGCCGTCATCTTCGGCCTGTTGCTGGGCTTCGCCGCCGTCCGCTTCAAGGTGGAAGGGGATCCCCTGGTGGACAAGATCGACGCCCAACTGCCTCAGACCCAGTGCGGCCAGTGCAGCTATCCCGGCTGCCGTCCCTATGCCGAGGCCATCGCCAAGGGCGAGGCGGACATCAATCAGTGCCCGCCGGGCGGCGAAACCACCATCATGGCCCTCGCCGACCTGCTGGACCGCGACCCCAAACCGCTCAACCCGGAGAATGGCGTGCCCCAGGAAAAGACCGTCGCCGTCATCGACGAGAGCCGTTGCATTGGCTGCACCCTGTGCATACAGGCCTGCCCCGTGGATGCCATCCTCGGGGCCGCCAAGCACATGCATACGGTGATCGCCAGTGAATGCACGGGCTGCGATCTGTGCGTCGAACCCTGCCCCGTCGACTGCATCGACATGGCGCCCATCGAACAGGACATTCTGACCTGGAAATGGCCTTACCCTGAGAACCGACTGGAGAAGGCCTCGTGAGCCGGGAAACCGGCGCCACACGCCGCCTGTGGAAATTCCACGGCGGCGTCCATCCCCCGCAGCACAAGGAAATCTCCACCACGCTGCCGGTGAGTGCGGCGCGCATGCCCGCGCGCCTTGTGCTCCCCCTGCACCAGCACATTGGCGAGCCTGCGGAGCCCACCGTCGCAAAAGGGGAAAAAGTATTGAAGGGGCAGATGATCGCACGCCCGCAGGGCTACGTCAGCGCCCCCGTCCATGCCCCCACCTCCGGCACCATCGCCGATATCGGAGACTATCCGGTCCCCCACCCCTCCGGGCTGAGCGCCGCCTGCATGGTCATCGAGCCCGACGGCGAAGAGTGCTGGATGGAACGCCAGCCCATAGAAGACTATACGACCCTCCCTCCCAGCGAACTGCGCAACCTGATCCGCGAGGCGGGCATCGTCGGCCTGGGCGGCGCCGGTTTTCCCGCCTACATCAAGTACAACCCCGGCCATCAAAAGGCCATTCAGACCCTGATCCTCAACGGCGTGGAGTGCGAGCCCTTCATCACCTGTGACGACATGCTGATGCGCGAGGCGCCCGGGGACATCATCGGCGGTCTGCGCGTCATCCAGCATGCCCTGCAGGCCCGGGAGTGCCTCATCGCCATCGAGGACAACAAACCGCAGGCCATTGCCGCCTTGCGCCAGGCCGTGGCCGGATATGATGACATCGAGGTCGTGGAGGTGCCCACCCTGTACCCCCAGGGCAGTGAAAAACAATTGATCAAGGTGCTGACGGGCAAGGAAGTGCCGGCCGACGGCCTGGCGCTGAACATCGGCGTGGTGTGCGCCAACGTGGGCACGGCCGCCGCCGTGCATCGCGCCATCAATCGCGGCGAACCACTCATATCCCGTTACGTCACCATCACGGGCAGCGCCGTGGGCGCGCCACGCAACCTGGATGTGCTGCTGGGCACCCCCATGCGCGATCTCATCGAGGAGTGCGATGGCGACCTCGGCCGCATCGAGCGCCTCATCATGGGCGGCCCCATGATGGGCTTCGCCCTGCATCGCCACGACCTGCCGGTCATCAAGACCACCAATTGCATTCTGGCGGCAACGGCCAAGGACCTGCCGCCCCAACGCCCGGAGCTGCCATGCATACGCTGCGGCGCCTGTGCCGACGTATGCCCGGTCAATCTGCTGCCGCAACAGCTCTACTGGTACAGCAAGCACCACAATCTCGACAAGGTGCAGGAATATGACCTGTTCGACTGCATCGAATGCGGCTGCTGTTCCTATGTGTGCCCCAGCAACATTCCCCTGGTGCAGTATTTCCGTTATGCAAAAGGCGATATCTGGACCCAGGAGCGGGAGAAGGAAAAATCGGATATCGCGCGCCGCCGCCATGAATTCCGCCAACTCCGGATCGAGCGCGAAAAGGCGGAGCGCCTGGCCAAACGCAACAGGAAAAAGTCCGCCCTCAAGGCAGATACCGCCATGGCGGAGAGAGACAAGAAAAAGGCGGAAATTCAGGCGGCAATCGCCCGCACCCAGGCCCGCCGCCAGGCGGCCATGAAAGAAGCCGAAAAACGCCGCAAATCCTTTGGCAAGGAAGCGCGCGGCCCCATGGACGAAACGCCCCAACAACCGGATAATGCATCCGATAACGAACGAAAAGAATAAATGCGATTCTTCAATGAGCCTCTGAACGCCGCCCACGGGACGACCATGACGCCATGACCTTGCCTCCTCCCACATCACCGCACGCCCAGGCGGCAAGCTCTGTCACGCGCACCATGCTGCGCGTCATGATTGCCCTGATTCCCGGGCTCGCCGCCTACATCTGGTTCTTCGGCTGGGGCATCACTGTCAATATCGCCTTTGCCGTAACCGTTGCTGTCGCTGCAGAGGCCGTCATGCTGTCGCTGCGCAAGCGCCCCATCCTGCCTTTTCTCAGCGACTGCAGCGCCATCGTCACCGCCATCCTGCTCGCCTTCGCCATTCCGCCCCTGGCGCCCTGGTGGGTCACTTTTATCGGCGTCCTGTTTGCCATCATCATCGCCAAGCACCTCTATGGCGGCCTGGGATACAATCCTTTCAATCCCGCCATGGTGGGCTACGTCGTACTGCTGATCTCTTTCCCCCGGGAGATGACCAGCTGGATTCCCACACTCAACTTTTTACCTCAAGAACTCAGTTTCGCGCAACACGCCGCCTTCATCTTCACCGGACAACTGCCCGCGGGGCTGACCATCGACGCATTGACCGAGGCCACCCCCCTTGACACCCTCAAGACCAACCTGGGGCTGGGCAACACCGTCAGCGAGATCAAATCCCAGCTCGGACTGGACGAGGCCACCAGCATGCTGTTGAGCGTCATTCCCATCTTCGGCCTCTTTGGCGGCAAGGGCTGGGAATGGATCAACGTGGGCTTCCTGCTGGGCGGCCTGTGGCTGATTTACAAGAAGGTCATCGGCTGGCAGATTCCGGTTGCCCTGCTGGGTTCGCTGAGCGCCATGTCGGTCCTGTTCTATATTTTCAATCCGGACCAGTATGCCTCGCCGGCCTTTCACCTCTTCAGCGGCGCCACCATGCTCGCGGCCTTCTTCATCGCCACGGATCCGGTGACGGCGGCCACCAGCCCCACCGGGCGCCTGATTTATGGTGCGGGCATCGGCATCCTCATGTATATCATCCGCGCCTGGGGCGGCTATCCCGACAGTGTGGCCTTTGCCGTGCTGTTGATGAACATGACGGTTCCCATTATCGACTATTACTTCAAGCCCCGCGTCTTCGGACGTAATGGAGACTAGCGTGGTGCTGATCCGCCACATGCTCGTCACGGCCCTCCTGTTGGGTGTATTCGCAGTGCTGGGTACGGGCATGGTGGCGCTGACCCATCACAATACAGAAGAACGTATCGAACAGAATGAGCGTGACTATCTGCAGCGCACCCTGAATACCCTGATACCACCTTCTGAGTATGACAATGTGCTCTATGAGGACACGATCACCGTGGAGTCCCGCGAACTGCTGGGATCCAAAAAACCCGTCGTCATCTATCGCGCGCGCAAGAACGGCAAACCCGTGGCGGCCATTCTCACCCCCGTCGCCCCCGACGGCTACAGCGGCAACATCAAACTGTTGGTGGCCATTCGCCACAATGGCGAAATCATGGGGGTGCGCGTGGTCTCCCACCTGGAAACCCCCGGCCTGGGTGATGGCATCGATATCGCCAAATCGGACTGGATCAAGAGCTTCAATGGCCATTCCCTGGACAACCCGGATGAACTGGGCTGGCGCGTGGAGAAGGACGGCGGCATCTTCGATCAGTTCACCGGCGCCACCATTTCACCGCGCGCGGTGGTCAAGGCCGTCTATAACAGTCTAAAATATTACCAGCAGCACCGGGACGAGATCTTCGGCCTTCCCGAGCAACCACAAAAGGAACCATCCCATGGCGCAGCATGACTATTCCGAGATCACCCGGCAGGGGCTGTGGAAAAACAACCCAGCCCTGGTGCAGATACTTGGCCTGTGCCCCCTGCTGGCCGTCACCAGCACGGTCGTCAACGGCCTTGCCCTGGGCCTCGCCACCCTGCTGACCCTGATCCTTTCCAATGTGACGGTCTCCCTGATACGCCATTATGTCTCGCCGGAGATCCGTATTCCCGTATTCGTCCTGGTCATCGCCTCAATCGTGACGGTCATCGAACTGGCCATGCACGCCTATTTCCACGAACTCTACCTGATCCTCGGCATATTCATCCCCCTCATCGTCACCAATTGCAGCATCATTGCCCGCGCCGAGGCCTACGCCTCGAAGAACCCCGTCGGCCCGGCCTTCGTCGACGGCCTGATGATGGGGATAGGCTTTGCCGCCGTACTCATCGTGCTGGGCGGAATGCGTGAAGTCCTGGGCCAGGGCACCCTGTTTGCCAACGCCCACCTGCTGCTGGGCGAAATGGCGCGCGGATTCGAGGTCATCGTTATCGAGGACTACCGGGGATTTCTCCTCGCCATTCTGCCGCCCGGCGCCTTTATCGGCCTGGGACTGCTGATCGCCCTCAAGAACGTCATCGACAGCCGCCAGGAGAAACGGCTACAGACGGCGCCCGCCGTATCCACCGAGGCCACGGCAGGCACCGCCTGACGGAACCAGTTCGACGTGAACCAGAAGAAGCGCCGCGAGATCTTCGAGCGCCTCAGGGAAGCCAACCCTGCGCCCACCACCGAGCTGCATTACAAAACCCCCTTTGAGCTGTTGATCGCCGTCATTCTCTCCGCCCAGGCGACCGACAAGGGCGTCAACAAGGCGACCAGGGAACTGTTCAAAGCGGCCAACACGCCCCAGGCCATACTGAAGCTGGGGAAGGCGGGCCTGAAGAAACACATCCGCACCATCGGCCTCTACAACACCAAGGCCGACAATATCATGAAGACCTGTGAAATCCTCGTCCGGGAGCATGATGGCAGGGTGCCGGATGACCGCAAGTCCCTGGAGGCCCTGCCTGGGGTCGGCCGCAAGACCGCCAATGTCATCCTCAATACCGCCTTCGGCCAGCCCACCATCGCCGTCGACACCCATATCTTCCGGGTCTGCAACCGCACCGGAATCGCGCCCGGCAAGACCGTCCGCGAGGTTGAAGACAAGCTGATGAAATGTGTCCCGGACGAATTCAAGCACGACGCCCATCACTGGCTGATCCTCCACGGGCGCTACACCTGCATCGCGCGCAAGCCGCGCTGCGGGAGTTGTATCATCGAGGATTTGTGTGAATATACGGATAAGACAGAGTAGCAAAGAGTAAAGATAAAAGTTGATGTTTACGCAGGACCGCAATCAGATTCGGCAGTTTTATTTTGATACTTGGCGCAAACGGCTGGACGGGGTGCCGCTTGAGCCCATGGAAAGCCTGGTGGCGGGTGTCATCGAACAGCACCCGGAATATCACAAGTTACTTGAAAACCCGGAAGCGGCCATCGACCGGGACTACCTTCCTGAGATGGGAGAGTCGAATCCTTTCCTGCACATGGGCATGCACATCGGGCTGCATGAACAGATCAGCAGCAACCGTCCCCAAGGCATCGGCGAGATCCATCGCACCCTCACCACCAAGACCGGGGATCCTCACGAAGCGGAACACCGCATGATGGAATGCCTTGCCGAGGCGCTGTGGCAGGCGCAGCGCGAGAACCGCCTCCCCGACGAGACGGCCTATCTGGAGGCGCTGCAGCGCCTGGTCACGCCATAGCCTATTACGGTTACGGGGAGAGCCCCCTCGACCGTCACCGCCCCATCATGACCAGCAAGGCAGGCACTGTCAGCCAGGCAATGCCTTTCAGCAAAAAGAACAGGAAACCATAGAGCCCCAGGCGCCGCAACCAGGGCGGAAGCGGGCAGCGTTGAACAATGACTTTTACGAGCTTGCTTTCCATTGTTGACCTGTGCGCATATTGCAGCTCCACTCTCTTAATGAAACATATCGGCAAAACAATGTATCGCTTGAAAAAAGTCAATTATTTGCCGCCACATGCCTCAACGACTGGTTTTCTTGACATCAATAGCAAACAAACAAGGTCTTCATAACAGAAAAACGTGGCACGCAACCTGCATCCTCCTTAGCGCATCAGTTTTTTCTTACATGAGGAAGAGATAATGATTACTACAGGTAGTAAGGGACGAATGTTCAAATGGAAACCTGTCAGGCTGATGACCATGATTCCCATGGCGCTGGTCGTGACGTTTCTGATCCAAATCGGTGATGCCAATGCCATCCCGGCATTTGCAAGGAAATACCAGGCCAACTGCGCCCTGTGTCATACCAACGAGCCGCGCCTGACCGTATTCGGCCAGCAATTCAAGGAAAACGGCTACCAGATGCCAGGAAGCACGGACGGCGGCGAAACAGCCAAGGATATCCTGGAAGGCGCCCAAGGCCCCGTCAGCGTCGACAAGATATCCAATATCATGGCTGTGCGCATCCGCGCGGACGTCCAACGCGTCTCCTTCGAGGAAGTGACGGATGAGATGAAGGACGAGAACGTGCGCGAGCAATGGGACGTCGATGTGCCCCGCATCGTCAACCTGTTCTTTGGCGGCACGGCCACCAAGAACCTCAGCTATTTCATGGAAACCGAGTTCAATACCCAGGAAGGCGGTGACCCGGCGGTCAAGTTCGAGCGCACCTTTTTGATCTTCTCCAACCTGGGCGGCAAGCAGGGCATTGCCAACCTGAAGGTCGGTAAATTCGACCCCTCGGGGCTGTTCTCTTTTCCGACCCACCGCCAGCAGATCAACCCGGTGGGGCCGGTTGCCGAAGCCAGCAATTTCCCGCCAACCATCAACAGGGTCCCCCTGCTCCCGTTGGCCTTCGCCAGCAAGATGTTCGGACTGACAAAAGGCCCGAGTTACGAGGGCAATGAAGACTACGCCCTGCTGCCGGTGCAGCCCTATCTTTACAACGCGCCGGTACAGACCAGCGTCTCCCTCTACGGCCGGCCCTTGGGCTTTGGCAGCCCCTTCATGTACCAGATCGGCGTTGCGGTCAACGACAAGGTCAGCACATCCGCGCAGGACAAGGAAAACCGCTACGACACCTACGTCATGGGCCGCTACGACTGGACCATGCTGGGCGGCAAGGCCTTCCAGGCTTCCGCCTTCTATTACCAGGCGCCTGACGCCGCCATCTCCACCCTCAATATGAGTGGAAATATCGTCTACGCCAGCAAGGCCACGGGCATCACCCGTTACGGCTTCGGCGCCCGCGGCACCTGGGGCCAGTGGGACATCTACGGCACCTACATCGTCGACAAAATCGACGAGCCCACTTTCTCGGGCATGGCGGCCAATTCGGTGTGGGAGGATACGGGCAAGGGCATGAGCCTGGAAGCCGACTGGCGCATGAACGACCACTGGATGCTGGGGCTGCGCTACGACTGGATGGCGCCCGGTGGCCTGAAGCAATTGCCCATGGGCAGCACGGAGCAGTTGAATATCGATGCTTCATTCCTGGCGCCCATCGTCAAGTACTATCCCCGTCCCAATATCGGGCTCTATGCGCGCGCCCACTTCAATCTTGAAGACAGCGCCAAGAATCCCATCGGCGGCGGCACGGCGGAACACCCGCTGACCAACCTGACGAACCTGGTTTCGCTGGGCGTGGATATGGCCTTCTGACAAACAGCATTTCACTCGCCTGCAAACCTGGGGGCGGTTACAGCATCAGCCGTGACCGCCCTTTCTTTTCATTTCTTATGGAAAACATGCCGCATAATCCCCGCCTTGGATCAATCGCAGCCCCCGGGTCGCATGGAGGTACTCGTAACACCAGGCTTTTACAGACTCGCCATTGTCCATCTGCAAGGACACCAGCACACGGCGGTATTCATGGGGTTCAGGGTGCTTGGGCGAGCATTGTTCATAATCATCCAGGTCCCTCAAGGTTGCGTGGGGCTCCAGAAGGCGGTAGACCTCTCCCTTGACGTGGCTCCCTGCGCCACCCGAAAACGACAAACCCGGATATCCCCCGGCATCGTACAGACAACCTGATATCCAGGCGTCTCCCATGTATTCTGCCTTGCCGGCCAGGAGGCTGTGCATGGAGTTGGGAACAGCTCGCCGCAAGGTGCCGTAGGCGAAAAGGTAGTGCGCGCTCATTTGTCAGCCGATGACGCGAGATAGGCGGCGTGCCCAACTTCCCAGTTGTTCGGCCTCGGGCTTGAAGCGATAAACAGGCCGCTCCCCCGGTTCCTGATAATAAGGCAGCATCTCCGGCGCCAGGTCCCGCAGGCTCTCAATTCTCGTTTGAGGCGCGGGGTGTGTGCTTAAGAGTTCCGGCGGCGCCTTGCCACCGCTGACGCTTTTCATCTTTTTCCACAAGCTTACGGCTGCGCGGGGATCATAGCCGGCGCGCGCCGCCAGTTCGATGCCGATGCGGTCCGCCTCGCTCTCCGCCGTCCGGCTGTTGGGCAACTTGACGGCCAGGGCTGCCGCAAGGGAGGCGCCGGCCAGAGCCAGTCCGCTGTTGTCCTGGCTCACCGCCACGGCTGTCACGGCCAGGTCGCTGGCCAGCGCCACGGACATCTTCTCCGCCGTATGCTTGGCCAGGGCATGGGCAATCTCGTGACCGAGCACCTGTGCCAGTTCATCATCCGTCGGCCCGATTTTCTCAACCAGGCCGGTATACAAGGCCATGCGCCCCCCCGCCATGGCCCAGGCATTCACCGTTTCCGGCTCGTCGATGATGTGTATGCTCCATTTCCAGTTGGCCGTCTCGGGGCGCAATTTAATGGCCTGGGCAATGAGACGCCCGCTGATGGCCTCCACCCGCGCCTTGAGCCGGGCATCGTTGTCGATCTTGCCCTCTTCCGCGGGCTTCTTGAGCATTTCGAAATAGGCTGGCTCCGACGCCTTGATGGCCGCCTCCTCCGAAATCAAAAGAAACTGACTGCGCCCGGTAATGGGCGCCGATGCACACCCGGCGAGAAACAATGCAAGCACCAGCATGACGGCCAGCTTGTTTTTCCCGATCAAAGCCATGGACTTCTTCCATCTCCGCCTACAATGCCCAGGAAACAATAGCCCAAACCGTGACCGTATTCAATCACGGTCCATTTCTGTGACGCGCTTCACAGAAGTGGATCGCCACGCGTACTAAATTCCAGATGAGCAAGTGTGACGGCGTTCCTTGCAACAGCGCGGGCACACTTTTCCATCATCATCTCGGGAGGACAGGAAACATGGGAAGCAAGACATCGCGTGAATACGTCTGTTTGAACAAGAAGGACCAGGAATTCCTGGAGAATACCTATCTGGAAGACGTTCTCGATATCGAGGGCAGGAAAAACGTCCCTGTCAGATCGGAGAATGTCCGCAAGGCCATCGAGCGTCATTTCGAGCGCCAGCGCCTGAAGAACCAGATCATCGATTTCGATCTCTACGACGAACACTGAAACGGCGCAGCGCCCCTGTTTCTGGCCACGCACCCGGGTTCCGGATGCGTGGCTTTTTCTTTCGAGCGGCGGTCCCAGTCCCTATCCCCTCCCAGTACTATCTTGCTATACTCCCCCACTGAGTTTTGCCCCGATAGCTCAGCTGGATAGAGCGTCCCCCTCCTAAGGGGAAGGTCACACGTTCGAATCGTGTTCGGGGCGCCATCCCGCTGCACGCGCTCAAGCCATCCATCCCGGAAAAATATTAAGGTGACAACACATGCAAAACCTATGGAATGACCAGGAAGCCGCCCAATTTACCGATGATCTCGCCCTGCGCGTCTATACGTCGAGGCTGCTGGGGAAGGAAAAGACCCTGGTCCTGCACGGTGGCGGCAACACCTCCGTCAAGATCCGCACCCGCAATATCCTTGGCGAGGAAGAGGATATTCTCTACGTCAAGGGCAGTGGCTGGGACCTGGAAACCATAGAGGCGGCCGGTTTCTCACCCGTGCGTCTCGATCACCTGGTGGCGCTGGCCGGCCTGACCGAACTGAATGATATCCAAATGGTCAACGAGCTGCGCACCCACATGACCCTCGCCAGCGCTCCCACCCCGTCGGTAGAGGCCATCCTGCACGCCATTCTTCCCTTCAAATACGTGGATCACACCCATGCCGATGCCGTGGTCTCCATCACCAACACCCGTGACGGCCTGCAAAGGATCCGCGAAATCTATGGTGAAGACATGGTCATCATTCCCTATGTCATGCCGGGCTTCGACCTGGCGCGCATCTGCCACGAAATCTACAGCCGGGACGCCACGGACAAGACCATCGGCATGATTCTCATGAATCATGGAATATTCTCTTTTGGAGAAACGGCCAAAATCGCCTACAGCCGCATGATCGAGCTGGTGAGCCGCGCCGAAAACCACCTCGCCGCGCACCAGGCCTGGAACCTGCCCAGGCCTGCCGCCACCGACGAGGCGGAGAGTCTGCGGGTGGACATTGCCGGGCTGCGCCGCGAGGCCTCGCGGGAGGCCGGTTTCCCCCTGTTGCTCATGACTCACCGTGACGATCACTGCCTGGGCTTCGCCCAGCGCGACGACCTGAAGGTCATCAGCCAGCAGGGACCGGCCACACCCGATCATGTCATCCGCACCAAGCGCGTCCCCTTGCTGGGCCGGGACATCGCCGCCTATAGCAGACAATACCAGGCCTATTTCGATGAATACGCGCCCCAGGCCAGGGACCCCAAAACCATCCTGGATCGCGCGCCCCGCGTCATCCTCGACCCGCAACTGGGCCTGTGCGCGCTGGGACGCAGCGCCAAGGACGCCAATATCGTGGCGGACATCTATCGCCAGACCATGGACACCATCCTGCGCGCGGAGCGACTGGGTGGCTACCGGGCTTTGCCCGCCAAGGATATTTTTGACGTGGAATACTGGGATCTGGAACAGGCCAAATTGAAGAAGGCCGGCGCGCCCCCACTTTTCGCCGGTGAAATCGCCCTGGTGACCGGGGCCGCCTCGGGCATCGGCAAGGCCTGCGCCGGGCACCTCCTCAAACAGGGCGCCGCGGTGCTTGGCATCGACATCGATCCCGCCATCGAAACCCTTTTTGACCACCCGGGATTCATGGGGCGCGTGTGTGACGTCACGGATACGCAGGGCATCTCGGATACGGTCGAGGCCTGCGCCCGAAAATTCGGCGGGCTGGACATGTTGATACTCAATGCCGGCATCTTCCCTGCCAGCCGCCCTATCGACTCCCTGGATAAGGCATTCTGGAACAAGGTGTTCGACATCAATCTCGATGCCAACCTCGATCTCATGCGTGAATGCCACCCTCTCCTCAGGCTGGCGCCCAAAGCGGGGCGGGTGGTGATCATCGGCTCCAAAAATATAGCCGCGCCCGGCCCGGGCGCCGCCGCCTATTCCGCCTCCAAGGCCGCCCTCAACCAGCTCGGCCGCATCGCGGCCCTGGAGTGGGCCGGGGATGGCATACGCATCAACACCGTACACCCGGATGCGGTATTCGACACGGGAATCTGGAGCGACGACATTCTGCAGTCCCGCGCCAGACATTACGGACTCAGCGTCGAGGAATACAAGACCAAAAACCTGCTCAAGACCCACATCACCTCCCATGACGTGGCCGAGCTGGTCGTCGCCATGTGCGGCCCGCTGTTCGAAAAAACCACGGGCGCCCAGTTACCCATCGACGGCGGCAACGAACGCGTCATCTAGACCCAGAGGGATTATTTCATTTATTTCATAATATTAGCTCACCTTTATAAGGAACTGGTCGATAATTCAACGGGAAGCACGGCGAAACAGCGTGTGCCGGGAGGTAATTTATTAACAAATCACCTATAATAGACTGACTTGATTAAGAATCACTGGTCATCGCGGCGCTATGGGACGGCGCTGTCCCCCAGCGCAACCCAGTGCTGCAAAGATGAATAAAATCCTCAATATGCCACCGACCGCCCCATCCGGGGCCAAGCAGGCCGACCTTGGCGAACTGACCCGGGTCATCGCCATCACCAGCGGCAAGGGCGGGGTGGGCAAGACCAACATCACCAGCAACCTGGGCATCGAGCTGGCGGCCCGCGGCGCACGGGTATGCATCTTCGATGCGGACACCTCCCTGGCCAACATCAATGTCCTCATGGGGCTCAGCCCCCAGCACACCATCGGAGACCTGCTCTGCGGCGACAAGTCCATCGATGACATCATCATCGACGGACCCAAGGGCCTCAAGATCGTGCC
>Ga0256839_1000292_pt1 | contig 64109 bp, 59 predicted proteins | sample 354166metaG_FD_185968 | JGI IMG/M metagenome (GOLD analysis project Ga0256839, IMG submission 185968) | Hydrothermal vent microbial communities from Mid Atlantic Ridge, Atlantic Ocean - 354-166 | ecosystem: Environmental > Aquatic > Marine > Hydrothermal vents | place: Atlantic Ocean: Mid...
CCTTGCCGTTCGGCTAACCGTTCCCCTTGCCGGGCCGGTAGGGGACTTTCACCCCCAAGTCTTCCCCTCGCCACCACAGCTCGGGGATTAGCGCCAGTCACGGCGCTGCGCGCCATGCCTGGCGCACGAAATAAAAAAGGGAGGCGCTCCTTCGCCTCCCTTTTCCGTTTCCCTGCCCGGAAAAGCCCGGGACGGGAGAGCCTCAGTAACGACGCTTCAGCTGGCACACATCCATCTTGTTACCATCTTTCAGCGTTTTTTCGCCTACCCAGGTGGTGCCGGCCGGGCAGGTTTTGTCGGCCACCGGAGTGTTGCCGGCGAGGGTGCCGCCGTTGGCAGGTTCCCATACCGTGGTGTTGCCGTTCAATCCGACGGTCCAGCCTTCGGTCCAGTTGGGCGAGGTGGCTGTGGGGTCGAACGCTCCGGCATAGTTGGTGTTGACGAACCGGCTGTCAGGTGCGGTAAAGGTCAGACCCTGCACCGAGCTGGCGAACGCGCCCTGCGGCAGGCCGTAGCCGTTCAGGTCGGCCGTTGCCGTGGCGTTGTTGTTGCTGCCGGATTCGGCAAACCAGTCGGCCACCATCTTCCTGCCCACGTCGGCAAAGGTGTCCTTGATATTATCACCGTTGAGGTCCTGATCGCCGGATTCAAAATCGGTCTGGCAATCGACGAAGCTGTTGGCGATCATCAGCTCTCCGGTGTAGGCGCCGTTCGTGTAGGCCCGGTCCATGGTCGCGGTTTCGTCGATGTCGATGCAGGCATCGGCGAAGCCGGTGATGATGGAGTTGTAGATCTTCGCTCCGGTGCCGCGGCGCAGCAGGATACCATCCGCAGATGCATCACCCGTTGGCAGGCCGATCAGGGTCATGTTGGCCAGAATCGGCATGGAGATCGGAGTGGCGTTCGGGTTGCCCTTGTCGTTGTCGGCCTCGATGGCGCGGTCGGCGTCATCCGCCGCCTGTTTGACAACCAGGAACTGCGCCCCGCCGGTGTAGCCCTGTCCCCAGTCGAAGCTGTCGTCGCGGTTGTCGGTCAGCACGATGTGGTGCATGAAGTCGCTGGAGCCGAAGTGCTCGATGCCGTCATCCAGCCCCTTGTGAACCTGGATGTAACCCAGGCTGGTGCCGGAGCCGACGCCAAACAGGGTGAACCCGTTCAGCTCGTTGCCCTGACCGTCGAGATCGTTACCGGCATGACGAATGACCACATACTCGACGGTGCCGCTGCTGTCGGCATCGTTGCTGCCGCCGTATGCGCCGATGTTGCCTTCGGCTTCGACATCGCAGGGGGTGCCGCACTCGTTGGTTCTGGCGTAACCCATCAGCGCAAAACCGGCCCACTCGCCACGTGCGGAGGTGCCATCACCGCCGGCCAGCCAAGTATCAATCTGCTTTTCGGATGTCATGACAATGGGATCGTCTTTGCTCCCTTTGGCGTTAATCACGGAGCCGCGGGTAACAATCAGCCCCTCTTTCTCGCCGCCTATAATCAGGGTGCCTGGTTCAATATTCAGGGTGAATTTTTCATCGTTGGCGGCGTTGCCGTCGGCAGCATCACCATTGCCGATATGGGTGCCAGGAAATCCTGATGCCAACTTGTAGATGTTGTCGTTGGTCAGGGTCAGGCTGTCGGTATCTGTGTTGTCGTTATTATTATTATCATCATTGTTGTCGTTGCTGCTGCCACTACCGCATGCGGTCATGCCGGACAGTGCGGCGATAATGGCCAGGGAAATGGCTGTCTTTTTGAATGACATCTGAACTACCTCTTGTGTGATTGAAAAAACTCCTGCTCATGTTAGAAGGGGTCTATTACAGCGGTATTTCATCTGCATTAACTTTTTGTGAATGTTGCCTGAAGAAAGAAAATTATTTTAGCAACTACTCAGCTTACTCCTGAAACGCGCCATCTCTGCGTTCGGAAATGACCATTTACCCTTGTGAACTCACATTTCCCGCCTTGATCTGACGCGTTTCAGGGGCAATCTGAGCAGTTACACAACCTGTTGACTACTCGCTGAGTAGTTACTTATTTTGTAACTACTCACCACGAAGCTCACCAAGGGCGCGAAGAAAAAGCTGATCCGGCTGAAAAACAGTAAGTTGTATCTGTGACAGAGGGAGACCATGAATTCAACATCAATCGTTACTAGTTTCCCATAGTGAAATCAATTCCTTCGTGTGCTTCGTGCTCTTCGTGGTGAATAGTTACACTGTTTTTTTGAACACAAAAAAAAGCCGGAGGAAAACCACCGGCTGCAGGTCCTTCTCAAGCTTGTAACAGCCTCTTGCTACTTCCAGCTGTACTCCATGCCGATGGACAACGATCTGCCCTTGTTATAGCTCTTCTGGATATCACTTCCCTGATGAACTTCGAATGCGGGGTCGAGTATATTCTTGAGTTTTGCCTTCAGCTTCAGCTCGGCGTGTTTCTCCTCGAACAGGAAGGAGCGGCTGTAGACAAAATCCAGCAGCGGCACCGGCTGTTCGTACAGGTCGGGACGGCTCTTTGTGCCGACGGTGGTGATCCTCTCTCCAGCCATGTTGAACAGCAGGGACGCCTTGCTGCGCTTGAGCAGGTTTTCATAGCCCAGGGTGAGATTGACCACCCAGGGGGATTGTCCCTGCAGGGGGCGGTTGTCGGTGGTCTGCTGGGCACCGGCTTCGCCCAGGGATACGGTGGAGTCGATCAGGGAGAGGTTCGACTCGAGATAGAAGCGGGAGGCCGCCCGGCCGAACAGGCGGGAGAGCCAGAAGCGGGAGTTCAGTTCGATACCGAAGTTCTGCGCGGTTTCTGCGTTCCGGAAGGTGTGGATCCCGCCGGCTCCCAGCCGGATCACCCGTTCAATCGGTTTGTCGAAATTCTTGTAGAACAGCGCGGCGGAGAGCCCTTCGAATTTCGTCAGGTACCAGTCCCAGCGCAGGTCCAGGTGGGTGATGGAGGCGACCTCCAGGCGGGGGTTGCCGATCACCACGTCGCGGGTTTCCGGATCGATGTAGGGGGCTTGCGAAAGCTCCTTGAAGTCCGGCCGGTTTACCGTCTGGCTGGCTGCAAATTTCAGCTGCTGGTCCGGCCTGAACCGCCATGTTGCCGACAGGGCCGGAAGCAGGTTGTCGGCCACCAGGTTTTCCCTGTTGGCCTGGTCGGGGTTGGCCAGCTCGAAGGTGGTGACGGTCTGGTCGGAGTTTTCGAACCGCACGCCGGTCATCAGTTTGTACCTTTCTGCGTAGTCATACTCGCCCATCAGGTAGGCCGCGGTGACGGTCTGGCTGGCGGTGTAGTTGTCGGTGGGGAGAGTGGTGTTTTTCAGCCGGAATCCATCCTGGTCTATATTTTCCGGGGTGATGATCTTCTCCAGGGAGTCGGCGTACATCCCTTCCGGGTCCAGGTCGTTGTCCGATCGGGTCTCGAAACGGAAGCGCACTATCTCGCTGTCGCGCCGCTTGTCATTCGCGCTCAGGCCGGCCTTCAGCAGCGCCTGTCCGGAGAGGAAATCGTACAGCGGCAGGGTGAGGTTCACTCCAACACTGGTGTTGGTGTCGCTCAGCTGTTCATACACCCGTTCGTTGGATTCGCCCAGCCGGTGATCGAAGTAGTAACGGCCGTTTTCATCCTGCTGATAGCGGTAGAAGCGGGAGTCGGGCTCGTCGCGGTCGGCGAGGGCGTAGCTGAGCTGCCAGTCCAGTTTCAGATCGTGCAGCGCCTCGATGTTGTGCTCGCCGTTGAACTGCTGGGCGAACAGCTGCCGCTCGACCCACTCCAGGTGGCTCTCCTTTATGAACAGATCGTTCTCCGAACGATACCCCTCGTCGAGGATCGCGGTATCGGTGGTGTTTCTGGCGAGCAGCGTGGTGCTCTGCAGTTTGTGTCTGTCGCCCACCTCGAGGGAGAGATTCAACATGCCGTTCAGGTCGATGTCGTTTTGCGTCTTCTGCCGGGTGATGGTGTCGTCCGCAAACAGTCCGCCGCTGCCATCGAGGATGTAGTCCACCCGCTTCTCCTCGCGCTGCCGCCACTGGTTGCTGTAGCTGAGGGAGAAGTTGTAGCCCCATCCCCAGTCGCTGTCGTAGGCCTCGTAGCGATCGCCGAGGTTGATCTTCAGCCCCAGGTCGGGGGGCAGGGAGTCCCGCTGCAGGGCGTAGATCGCGGGCAGGGACTCGCCCGCCCGTTCGGTCTCCTCCTCGGACCAGAACACATCCAGCCGCCGGCCGCCGTCGCTGATCCGCCTCAGCGTGGCGGGCATCGCCCGGGTGCCATCGTCGAAACCGAGGAAGTCGCTGTCGCCGCCCCGGTAGGTCAAACCCTCCTGAAAGGTGGACTGGCTGTTGCCGCCCGTGGAGAGGGCGAACTTTCTCACCTTCTCCTCGGGAATCCCCCTGGTGCGCAGCAGGATCGCGCCGCCGCCGAACTCTCCCGGCATGTCGGGGGAGTAGGTCTTCTGCACCACGATGCTCCCCAGCACGCTGGCCGGAAGCAGATCGAGCGGCACCACGCGGCGGGTGGGATCGGGGCTGGGGAGGGCGGCCCCGTTCAGGGCGGTGCTCGAGTAGCGTTCGCCCAGGCCGCGCACGTAAACGAACTTGTCGTCGATCAGGGTCAGGCCGGTCACCCGCTTCAGCGCTCCCGCGGCGCTGCTGTCACCGGCGTTGGAGATCTGATCGGCGCTGATCACATCCACCACGTTGGAGCTGTTGCGCTGCTCGTCCAGCAGGGCCAGGGTGCCCCCCTCCAGATAGGGGGCGGTGACGGTGTACTCCTCCAGTTGCAGACCGGAAGGGGTCAGCTCCAGCTCGATGGTTTCGCTGCCGCCATCGGCCAGCTTCAGTCCGGTGCGGGTCTGGGTGCTGTACTCGGGATGGACCACGGAGAGGGAGTACTCCCCCGGCGGCACGCGCACGCTGAAGTGCCCCTCCTCGTCGGTGCGGATCTCCTGGCGGATGCCGGAGAGGAAGATGCGCACCCCGCGGATCGGCTTGCCCCCCTCCAGGCTGTAGATATGGCCGCTGATGGTGGCGGTTGCGCTGCCGGGAACGCCGTCTTGCGCAGCGGTCAGATGGCGCGTCCCCGCCGAGCTCTCGATATCCACATCCGCCTCCGCGCCGCGGGTAGGGATGGAGAGGATTAGCTGGGTGCTGCCACCACTGTCCAGGGTGAGGGGGAGCTGCTTGAGCGAGCGTTCCCGGTGGCGCAGATCGAATGCGTACTCCCCCGGCGGTAGCTGCAGGTGGGCGGCGCCGTTCCGGTCGGTGACCGCGAGAACCGTCTCACCCTGTTTCAGACTCACCTCCGGTAGCGGCAGGCCCTCCTGAAACACGTAGAGATGCAGCCGCGCCGGCTGGTCGGCGAGCGCTACCGGGCCGAGGCAGGAGATCAGCAACAGCAGGAGCGAGCGAAGTTTCACAGACATTGCCAGCGCTCCTCGTCACAAACGGACATCGCCTTGCGCAGCGCGGCCGCCTTGCGGAACAGGGCGGGGGTGGTGATGGCGGTCAGGTGGCGGGCGGCCGCCTCGAAGTGGCCCGCCTTGAACGCGGCGTAGGCCACGGCGTAGCGGATCTGGTCGTCGTTCAGCAGACCGTGGCGATACAACGCCTCGCTCATCCCTTCGGCCTGCTCGAACATGCCCATGTCGAGCAGGATAGCGAGGCGCTGCTTCAGTTTCTTCTGCTGATCGAGGGCTCTTTCGTTCAGAAACAGCGCCCGGCCGGGGTGGCCGGCGCGGCGGTAGAGCTCTGCCGCATCGATCAGATAGTCACCCCCCAGGGCGGCAGCGCGCTCCATCATGCCGGCGGCGGTGTAGTAGCTGCCCAGGTCGGCATACACCTTGGCCAGAGCCAGCAGGATGCGCTGGTTTTCCGGATGCTTGACCTTGCCCAGCTCGAGAAAGTCGAGGCCGGAGATGGCCTGGCCGGCCTGGCGGAGCGCCTCGCCGATGGCCACATAGTCGTCCGGCCCCGGCCGGTAGCGCTCCATGTAGATCAGGCCGAGGCGTGAAGCCTCCTGATACAGCCCCAGCTCCACCAGCATGAACACCTTGCGGCGCATGAACGGGGCGCCGTCGCTGAACTGCCGCTCGCCGAATTGCAGCGCCTCCCAGGCGGTCGGTTTGTCGCCCAGCTTCCAGTGAAGCTGCGACTTCAGCAACACCACGCCGGGGGCGCTCAGCAGCAGCTCGTCGCCACCGCGCTGCAGGGCGTCGAGCCCCTTGCGGTACTGTTCATCGTGCCAGGCGGCCCGGGCCAGGTGGAGATATACCTGGGTGTCCTCCTGCCCGTGCCGGATGGCCTTTTCCAGACTCTCCACCGCATCGGAGTAACGCTCCAGCTTGAGCTCGGTGAGCCCCTTGAGGGTGTAGTAGCGGATGAAATCGAACCCCTCCCTGGCGGTGTCCACACTCTCCAGCGCCTGCGCCGCCCGTTCGTAGTGGCCGTCGCGCACCATCAGCGCCGCCAGTCCCAGGTAGTCCACCTGCTTCTGCCCGGCGAACACTCCGCCAGCGGCGACCAGCAGCAACAGGCAGAGCAGCAGGACGGGTGGTTTCATGGTTATCCTCATCCCAGCTCGAAACGGATAGTCTGATTGGCCCAGCTGTCCACCGCCTTGCCGTCATATCTGGCGGGAGTGAAGACCCAGGACTTCACCGCCCTGATGGCGGCGGAGTCGAACACCCCCGGGGGGTCCGACTCCAGCACCCGCGCATCCTCCACCCTGCCGCTGGTGCTGATGAACAGGCTCAACACCACATACCCCTCCAGATCCTTCGCCTTGGCGCGGGCGGGGTAGTTCAGCGGGGTGCGTTTGAGGACGCGCGGCGGGGTGTCCACCATGTCGCTGGTCATCACCACATTGCCGGTATCGCCGAGCAGGGAGTCGTCGATCTCTCCCGTACCGTCAGTGCCGAAGTCGAAACCGAAATCGAGCCCGGACAGTTCGATGTTCAGATCAGCGACCAGCGCGGGCGGCGGTGGCGCCTTGTTCTGCTTGCGCGGTTTGCGCACCACCTCTTTCTTCGGCCTGGGCTTCTCCGGCTGCTTGACCGCAAACTCCGCCACGGATCGCGGTGAGCGCTCCTTTTCGAGACGGGGGGAGTCGTTGATGAACAGCAGCGTGCCGAAGACCACCACCCCGCCCAGCAGCATCCACAAGGCGCCGCGGATGCGGTGCTCAATGGCTGGACGCACCTGCTCCACTAACCGGCCTCCTGCTCGGTGACCACACCGACATCAGAGGCGCCGGCCAGACGGCACTGGTCCACCACCTCCACCAGTTTCTCCGCCGGGACGCTCGCGTCGGTCACGATCAGCACCGAGCCATCGGCGTTCTGCTCCAGCAGTTCACGCAGCCGGGACTGGATCACCCAGGTGCGAATGGGCTGGCCATCCAGAAAGGTGTCGCCGCTGGCGTCGATATAGACCCGGATCGCCTTCGAGGAGGAGAGGGTGCTGGAGGTGGCCTTGGGGCGGTTGATATCCAGATCCATATCCTTCACGAATGTGGCGGTCACCATGAAAAAGATCAGCAGGATGAACACCATGTCTATCAGCGGCGATATGTCGATATCCTGCTGTGTCTCTTCTCTGTCGCGGTATCTCATCTCTCACCAACCTCCGCAGGCGTGCTGCATAAAATGTCCTTGATCTGATCCAGATCGCGTTCGATCTCTTGCTGGCGCTTGTCCAGGAAACGGCCCAGCAGCATGCCGGGAATGGCGATCACCAGCCCCAGCTGGGTGGTGAACAGCGCCTGTGACACCCCGGCGGCGATGCCACCGTCCGCGGTGAACATGGCCATCTCCTGCAGCGAATCGAAGGTCTCGATCATGCCGGCGACGGTGCCCAGCAGTCCCAGCAGGGGCGAGACCACGACGATGCTGCGCACCAGCACCCGGTAGCCGTTCAGCAGTTCGCTGTATTCGTTGAAGGCGTCATCGAGCCAGGCCCGCAGGCGGGGCGGGTTGCTGCGCTTTATCTCCACGCCGCGGCGGATGGCATCCTCCACGATGCCGTTGCGCGGCTGCCAGCTTCCCTCCCGGTAGCGGTCCAGCAGCTCGCGCACGCTGTACTGGCCACCTCCCCGCTGCAGCGAGGAGAAGCGGTAGCCGAGGGCGTACCACAGCAGCAATGCGCCGAGGGCGAGCGGCGGCATGACGTAGCCACCCACCTCGAAGTAGCGGGCGATGCTCTCCAGCAGATACTCCATCGCCGACGGCCTCAGGCGGCGGCACGTTCAGTCATGTTGATCACCCGCAGCGCCGCCTTTTCCATGTTCTCCTTGATGCGGTTGCTCCAGGCGTTCAACAGGTTTCCGGTCAGCAGCGCGGGGATCGCGACGATCAAGCCGAGCTCGGTGGTCACCAGCGCGGTGGAGATCCCGCCGGAGAGCAGCCTGGGATCGCCGGTGCCGAACTCGGTGATCACATCGAAGGTGGTGATCATGCCGGTCACCGTACCCAGCAGCCCGAGCAGCGGGGATACCGCGGCAATGACGATGATGAAGGTGGAGAAACGGCTCAGGTTGCCGCTCTCGTGCAGGATGCTCTCGGAGACGATATCCTCCAGGTGATCGCGCTCCCGATCGATGTTGCGCAGCGTGGAGGCCACCACCCGGGCGGTGGAGCCTTTGGTTCTTTCGCAGAAGCGCAGCGCTTCGGCAAGCTTTCCCTTTCGCACCAGCGTGCTGACCTTTTTCAGTACCACGTTATTGGTGGCGCTGGCGGAACGAAGATAGAAAATCCGCGCCACGATTGCGATCACCACCAGCAGACCCAGAGTGACGATCACCCAGCCGATGATGCCGCCGGACTCCACCACCTCGAGGGCGCTTTTTTCCGGCTTCTGATCGATTGCCTTGCTCGATGACTCGAACAGAAATATCTTCAGCAGCTGCGGTGGTTCTCCCTCCGCCACCGCCCTGGCGACCGCTCCCGTCTCCTCTCCCTTGTAAATGCGAAATGCACCTTCACCGGCAGGAACCAGGGCACCGCTGCCGGAATCGCTGGTGCCGTAGGCGGCGATGTTTCCTATCCTCACAATGGTGCCGTTTGCCTGGGTTCCGTTTGCCAGGAAAAATGTTCCCTTCTCCTTTCTGACCGACCCCAAAGTCACAACCAGATCGTTGGCCATCTGGTAAAGTTCTCCCAGACGATCCTCGTTTTTGGCATTGACAAAATCCACCTGATCGGCAAGTTTGAAACCATAGTCACTCATGCTGGCATTGGCCTGTTCAAACATCGAATCCAGCGCCTGCTGGTTGTCGCTGTTGGCCTCGATCTGGTGTTCTGCCTTGATGACATCATCGTTCAGTTGCTCAATCTCTGCATCCAGCCGCTGCAGCTGTGTTTCATAGGCAGAGATCTTGTTGGTAACGACGTTGGCCTTGGCTCTGGACCCGGATTTGAATTTTTTCAGGCGCCGGAGCAGCTCCTGTTTCTGGGTCTCCAGAAAGGCGAACTCTTTTTGAAATGCCTGCTCGAGAGAACCATTTTCTCCCTCCGCGGCATGGCTCTGCATAGCCACGACACAAAGCAGGATGAAGGTCAACAAAAGGGTGCCGGTCTTGTTTGGCAACATCGCTATCTACACCTGTATATTTTTTAAAGAGGGGAGGGCAGTTCGAAATAACCACTGCGAACCTGTTTGCGCAGGGAGTCAAAAAGATCGGCAATATGTTTGTTTCCATCTGCCTCTTCTACAACCTGGTACTCCCAGTCACTATTGCGATTCAGCACAACGCCATAGCGATCATCAGTGGTGACAAAATACATCATCACCATTCCCAGGCGCGCAACATCCGCCAGAATGATCTCGCCCTCTATATCAACAGGCTGCCGATAGATTCCGTTTTCCCGGGTCAGACGAATCTCGTCTTCATAGAACGCCCACAGACGGGTGGCGGCGCGTGAAGGGCTCATCACCCCCTTGTTCATCTGATCGCGAATATCCTGCAACGCCTCCAGACGTTCGTCGATCTTGAACGGGAGGCCGAACAGCACCCGATTCCTCGCCTTCTCCAGCGCCTGCAGCAGAACCGGTTTGAGGAGTTTGTCATTGGCTCCGGCATTGCGGGCCAGCTCCAGATTCTGATCCAGCTCTTTCTGTAACCTGTCCCGGTTGGCCCTGGCGCGTTTGATCCGTCCTTCCAGTTCGCTACGCTGCGACACAAGAACAGACATGCGCTGCTTGTGCTCCTCACGCGCGAGGTTCAACTCGGCACTGAGCTCCTCCACCTCGCCACGCAGCTCGATCAGTTTTTCGGAAAGATTGCCGACGTTGTCCGCAGAGACAGTTTCCGTCAACAAAGCCATTGCCACTCCAGCGATGAGAGGGCAGAGCCTTGCCTTGCGATCAGTTCTATTCATTTCTTCACCTGGATAACCAAACCTCGACCAGGGGCAGTATGATATGGACGACCACCCGCCGGGAACGCAAAGAATAGGCGACTTTTATTACAAAACCGTGTAGGAAATGTTTAAGAATCGTTACAGTGTTGGTTGCGGTGCTAGCCGGAAGGAGTGCCGAGAAGTTTTCAGGAAATTTGTATGTTTTTTTTCGCTGTTTTTTGAGAAATTTGGCCGTTCGGTTTTTCCTGGTGTGAATAGCTGATGAATCTGCCTCTGCCCGGTTTGACTCAGGAGGAAACAGCGTCATCAAACTGCAATGCCTGCTTAATTGTTATGAAACATGCACCACCTAATATTCCCGTCTCCAGCCTGAATCACACTGAAGGGGAGTAACCATGCAGTTCAAGAAAAAGCAGCTTGTTCGACTGATGAGCCTATCGACCGCAGCGGTCGTCATCTCCATAACTCTGACGGGTTGTATCCTGGAGAAAGAGGTCACCGGAGTGGAGTTTACCAACACCCCTAGACCTGTAACCGATGGCGATATGGTTCGCACCTATAGCAAAACCACAGCCATTGTCAGCTATAGCGATGGCACTACCAAGGAGTACCCTTTGAGCTACCAGAAGCTGTTTGGCGTCAAGGACAGGGTGGGCGGTAATGCTTACCCGGCCGGTCAGCTCTATGCCCGTGACGGCAGCCCCATCATGGATCCATACGGTCAGCCGGTTATTGCCGAAACACCCGACGGTAACAGCCTGCTGCAGGTGGAGGACAGACTGTTTCTGGTCACCCACTACGAATATGATTGGCTGCTGAGCGACGGCGCCAAGTCATACAAAACCGAAGACTGGTACAGCCGCATGCCGATGAGCATGACGCTGACCCACATCGAGCAGGATGAAAATACCGGCATATTGTCCGCAGTCGAGCAGAGGCCCATCGATTTTTCCGCTGTGGGAGGCGTCTGGATCCCCTGCTTTGCCTCACAGACCCCATGGAACACCCACCTGGGCAGTGAGGAGGACTATGACCTCGATGCCCGCACCATCGAAACGGGCAGTAATGATGCCCTGGCCGGCATGGACGACCTCTACTTCGGTGCGCCCGGCAGCGCCAATCCCTATCACTACGGACACTTCCCCGAGATCACCGTTGCCGCCGATGGCAACACCGATGTGGTCAAGCACTATGCCATGGGGCGTGCAACCTGGGAGATGGCTATGGTGATGCCCGATGAACGCACCACCTTTGCCGGGGATGATGGCAAGAACACCGGGCTGTTCATGTTCGTCGCCGATCGCAAGGCGGACCTCTCCGCAGGTACGCTCTACGCCGCCAAATGGACCCAGACCAGCGCCGCCAACGGCGGTGCCGCCACGCTGAGCTGGATCAGGCTGGGCCACGCCACCGATGCGGAGATAAAGGCCTTGGCAGACAGTACTACCTTCAGCGACATCTTCGAGTTCTCGCCCGAGCCTGCCGAGGGCTTCAAGGCGATCCGTGCCGGCAGCAAGACCACCGAGTACCTGAAACTGAAACCGGGCATGGAGAAGGCGGCCGCCTTCCTGGAGACCCGCCGCTATGCAGCGTACCTGGGCGCTACCACCGAGTTCAACAAGATGGAAGGGGTGGCGGTCAATGGTGACGACAAGAGGGTCTATGTCGCCATCTCCAAGATCAAGGACGGCATGCTGGAAGATCCCACCGCGCCGGCGGACGACATCCGCCTGCCGAAACTGAGCGCCGGCGCCACCTATGAGATGACTCTGGCCGGCAATCAGACGGACAGCGAGGGCAACCCCATCGACAGCGACTGGGTCGGCACCGCCATCCATGTACCTGCCGCCCTGCTTGGTGAGGAGATCGCCGTCGATGAGCAGGGCAACACCGCCAATCCCGACAGGATTGCCAACCCGGACAATGTGTTCTTCTCCGCCAGGATGCGTACCCTGTTCATCGGCGAGGACAGCGGCATGCATGTAAACAACTACGTCTGGGCCTACAACGTGGACACCGGCAAGCTGTCGCGTATCCTCTCCCTGATGGCCGGTGCGGAGGCCACCGGGCTGCAGGCAGTGGAGAACATCGGTGATTACAGCTACATCATGAGCAACGCCCAGCATCAGGGTGATTTCATCAAGACCATGAATGAAGAGCTGAAGAGCCGGCTTGCCGACAAGATCGACAGATTCGATGCCCCTGTCGGCTATATCAAGGGTCTGCCCAGGTTGTAAAACCTGTTGTGCGCCGGCTGTCTTACGGCAGTCGGCGTTCTTTTCATCTGCCTTCCCTGTTTGCGGCATTCACCGGTGCGGGGAGGGTATTGGACAGGTGGTACGAAATGTCCGGGTATGGCAGCTGGATGCTGGCCTCGCCAATGGCTTCCCGGATACGTTTGTGTCGCCTGCCCAATACTCTTGGACGGGATGAGGTATGTTAATCATGAACAGGCATAACTTCCTGCTGACAACCGTATGGATTGGCGCCGGCTTTCTGATTCTGACCGGCATGACCCGTTGCGATGAAAGGGTGGCAACAACGATGCCCATCGATGAGCAATCGACTCCGCTCGAAGATCAACCCGTACCGCACACTACTCTGCAGGGGGAGTTTCTCTCGCCTGCCGTGTTCGGGAACCCCTATTCTCATATCCCTGCTCAGTGTTATGTCGAGACCTCGGGCGGGACCCAGAATGCCTGCCTGTTCTGTCACACCAACGGGCCGGCACGTGCCGCTCTGGGCAACAACAATCCTCAGGCCGGCATGGAACCGCTGCTCGGCAATCTGCAACTGGAATACAGCTTTGTCCAGACCTCGCCGTTCACTCCTCCCGGTTCGATCAATCCCTGGGAAAACACCCTGTTTCCGGAAAGGGTGCGTGCCGCCGTTACCGCTCGCGGGATAGTCCCCGAGGAGTGGGACATGGCAGCCTATATCCGCGAGGACAACTGGAGTGCTGGCTACCGCAAGCGTGCCGGGGATGCGAAGGTGTGGGACAGCGGGATTGACGGCCCATTCCGCCTGTTCCCCGGTCTGAACCCGGACGATTTGCCTGCCGACGAAGATGGCTTTGTCCGCACTACCGTACCAGCCCGGGCGTTCTTAGCCGATGGTACTGGCAGAATCACCGGCTGGCGGGCGGTCAACTTCATGCCCTACGGTATCTTCACCCCCATGACGGGCAGTGTTTCGGGGATCTACCTCCGTCTGCCGGAGCGCTTCATGCGCAACCGGGAGGGTGTTTTCGACCTGGCGGTCTACCAGGACAATCTGGATCTGCTGGAAAGAGCGATCCAGGATCGGCTGCGGGATGACGACCTGGATCACTATCACGGCATGGCAGCGGATACGGTGGTGCAGCGCGGGCTCTATCCGCTCGGCACCGAGTTTGCCCACCCCCTGCACTACGTCGATACTGCGGCCGACGGGTCCAGTCCGTTCAGCCCATTTCCGGGCCTGCGCAGCCGGCGAGTCAAGGAGATCCGCTTCATGTACAAGCGGGAACCCTATGACCCCCGCTATCTGCTCCCGGGAGACAAGGAGGAAGACGCCCCCATCTATGTCAATCCGCAACAGGGCTGGATCGACAATGGCGCCGGCTGGATCCTCGCTGCCTTCATAGAAGACGAACAGGGGGAGCTGCGACCCCAGACACCGGAAGAGTTGATGCAGTGTCTGGGCTGCCACAGCGGGACAGGGGCTTACGATCCTCCGCTGTTTACTTCGGGCACCGGCAACACCATCGACAGTACCTGGTCGTTCCCCCGCAAGTTCGCCGGGGCGGCTGGTTGGCGCGAGATGGACTACCTCGGCTACCGCGCCACGCCCGGCGTGGACGACGATCAGACACCCGGTACCGCCCAGCAGGGTGATCCCCTGAACCGCCACGCCGGAAAAGGTGAGTTCCGCCTGTTCCTGGATCATGTGGTCGGAGGTAACCTGTATGGCGTCATGCCAGCGGCCATGGAGCGTTTCCTGGCCGAGGTGATCACGCCCGCCAACGGCTATACTGCGGCGTGGCCCTATCTGGATACCACCTCGCCAGAGGCGCTACTGGAGAGCCAGCGGTTGCGTCAGCAACTGCTGCGCGAGATGACCCGGCGGGGCGATTATCTCGATTCCGCCGGAAACATCCAGCCCGCCCTGTTGTACCCACCATGCCGTGACGCCCTGTCGGCGGCATCCCGCTACCGTCAGGTGGTGGTCACCCAACGCTACAACAGGGGAAAGGATGTATTTCCGGAGACGCCCTTCACCTTCCGTTACTACCGCACTCCGGACAGCGCCTACACACATCTGGATGGCAGATCCTACAGGCTGGGCGAGGTGATCACCGACCGATCGATCGACACCGGAAATTCCATCACTGCCGGGGTTGGGATCACGCCGACCGGAATTGACCAACTGCTGGAGTTTGATGCGGGGGGAACATACTTCCCGGAATATATGCCGCTACTTTCAGCCCCCGATCCAGAATAGAAAACCTGCAAATTTCGGGAGCACAATATTGATTGCTGGTCGTTTCCCCAGTGGCAAGAATCGAAGAATCCCGGCAGCAGATGCCGGGTTAGTTTAATTGCTTTCTGTACCACTGAACCGGTGTTTCCCGTGCTACCCACTGGTAAAGTTGTTCAGCCGCTCCGCAGCCGTTACAGGAGCTGTCGCAGGGTGGTGCAATAGTGCGAACTTTTCCCTTGTTTATCCAGTAACCGAGTGCCAGTTCGGCTGCGTCCGGGCTGGTGTTGAAGTGAGTGGCAATGTCACTCAGTGAGGCGGTTCCGCGCTGTTTCAGGTAGGTGCGTATTTCACCCAGCATTGCGGTGTTGCAGGGTGGGTGCCCTGCTTCCGGCGCGATGGAAAAGGGCGATCATGCTGGCCAGCGCTGCCAGCAGGCTGCCGCTCCAGAGTAGTGATTGAACCGGGTGCAGGGTGAGGGTCGCCAGCTGGTAGAAAACTACGGCGGTGGTGTAGGCCAGCCCGGTGCTCCAGCTCACCCCGAGCAGGGTCCACCAGGTTCCCGCTTCGCGCTGCATGGCGCTGGTTGCGGCAACGCAGGGGAAGTAGAGCAGAATGAACAGCAGATAGGCAAAGGCTCCCACCTGGCCGTCGAAACGGGTTTGCATGGCGAGCAGGGTGGCTTTGTCGACGCCATGTACCTCGGCGGCCTGCTGCAGGTCGGTCAGTTCGGTGACCACACCCAGACCCAATGGATCGGTCAATTGCTGCAGGGCGGTGTGCAGGTTGGCGGGAATGGTGGCCGCCGCCCCGTGCAACTGCTGCAGCAGATGAAACGGTTCGTCGTTGACGGTTGCCTCTGATGCCGGTTTGTCGATGTTGGAGTAGAGTGCGTCCAGCGTGCCGACTACAACCTCTTTGGCGAGCAGGCCGGTGATGATCCCCACTGTTGCCGGCCAGTTCTCTTCGGTGATCCCCATTGGTTCAAACAGTGGCGTCAGGGTTTTCGCGGTGGCGCTGAGGATCGATTTTTCCGAATTCTGGTTGCCGAAACTGCCATCGGTTCCCATGCTGTTGGCCAGGGTGATCAGGGTCACCACAATGACAATGATCTTCCCGGCGCCGAGGATGAACCCGCTGAGTTTGTTCCAGGTGTTGAGCAGGATGTTGCGCAGTGAGGGGATCTGGTAGGTGGGCAGCTCCATGATGAACTGGTCGGCGGTTCCCTTGAGCAGGGTTTTGCGCAACACCAGTCCGGTCAGAATGGCGAAGCCGATGCCGGTAAGATAGAGCAGAAAGATGATGTTCTGCCCGCCGCTGGGGAAGAATACGGTGGCAAACAGGGCGTAGACGGTCAGCCGTGCCCCGCAGGACATGAAGGGTGCCATCAGCACGGTGAGAATGCGTTCGTGATGGCTGTTGAGGGTGCGGGCGGCCATGATTCCGGGAACATTGCAGCCGAAACCGATGATCAGCGGTACGAACGCCTTGCCGGAGACCCCCAGGCGGCGCATGAAGCGATCCATGACGAAGGCGGCGCGCGCCATGTAGCCGGACTCCTCCAGCAGGGTGAGAAACAGGTAGAGCGCGGCGATGATGGGAATAAAGGTCGCTACCACCTGGATGCCGCCGCCAACGCCATCCGCCAGCAGGGTGATCAGCCACTCCGGGGCGGAGTGGCTGCGCAGCAGGTGGCCTCCGCCATCCACCAGCAGAGCCTGGACGGTTTGGTCGAAGAAGTCGATAAAGGCGCCGCCCAGGTTGATGCTGAACAGAAACAGCAGGTAGATCAGGCCGAGAAAGATCGGGATGCCGGTCCAGCTTCCCAGCACCCAGCGATCCACCCGGTCGGAGAGGGTGCGGCTCACCTTGCCCTGCTCCCTGACCACCTTTCTTGCCACCGACCCGGCGTACTCGAAGCGCGCATCGGCGAGCAGGAAATCGAGCTCTTCACCGCTGGTCTGCTCTATCTGCCGGCGATAGTGGCTGGCCTCTCCCTCTCCCCACTGCAGCTGTTGCAACGCCTCGTTGCGGGGAAGATTTTCAGACTCCTGCAGCGCCTGGATGGCTGCTTCCACGCTGTCGGGGTAGTGGATAACCAGCGGGTGGTGACCGGCGGGATCAAAACGGGTGATGGTCTGCAGCAGTTTCTCCAGTTGCCGATCCTTGCCCAGTGACATGGCGATGACCGGGCAGCCCAGCTCCTGTGCCAGCTGCTCTGTGTCGATTTTCATGCCCCGTTTCGCGGCCACATCCATCATGTTCAACAGCACAATGACCGGGACACCCTGCTCGCGGATTTCGGCGGTGAGGAACAGGCCGCGCTCCAGTGTGCTGGCGTCGACAATATTGATATAGAGGTAGTCGGGGTGCTCGTGCAGGAAGTTGCGGGCGATCTGTTCGTCGATGGAGGTTTCACCCCCTTCCAGCATATAGACGCCGGGCAGATCGACCACCTTGTATCTCTCTCCCTGATATTCGAACTCCCCCTCCTTGCGTTCCACGGTGACGCCGGGCCAGTTGCCGGTGCGCTGGCGGGTGCCGGTCAGCCGGTTGAACAGGGTGGTTTTGCCGGCATTGGGGTTGCCGATCAGGGCGATCTTGCGGATCTCTCCCGTTGTGGAAGAGAGTGGGGCGTTATTGTCACTGCAGCAGCTTTTCATCTATCCATTCCGGGCAGAACGGCAGGCCAGGATCTGGCTGGCGACTCCCAGCCCGAGGCTGATGCGGCTGTTGCTGTTTTTGACGACCACGTCTCCGTGCCGGTTGCGCAGCAGTTCAACCTCTTTGCCGACACCCAGCCCGAGTCCCATCAGGCGGCATTGGGTTTTTTTGTCTGCAGTGATTGCCGTAATGGTCAGGTGTGCATGCTCCCTTGCATCAGAAAGTGGTTGACTGTTGTGCATGGCTGACGGTTCTTAAACAGGAATGATTCTCAATATTATAGGTATAAGAGAACCAAATGCAAATGGTTTTCATCTGTGCTCTGTTTCTCAATTCAATCAGTACTCCATCCAGGTAATAAATCAGGATGGAGCGCCAGGGGAGACGTAGTGTTGCTGCAGTATCCGGGCGGTGAAACGGCTGCGCAGATAAAATCCCCTTGGTGTGGTGGGGACGCGATTCCCGGTGGCATCGATGCCCCAGGTGAGGGATTTGGCATCAGCTGCCTTGGGGCGGATCTGCAGTACGCTGCCGTGGTGCGCTGTGATCTTCTCCAGCTCCCCCAGGCAGACCATATCCATCAGCTCCTCCCAGTCCTGTTTCAGCGCCGCCTCCTGCTGTGGATCCGGGCTCCACAGCAGGGCGGTGCCGATACGTCTCTGTGGCAGGGGAATGGCGGGGTCCGCCTCGATGGGGACCCACAATACCCGCCGCAGCTTGTTGTGCACCCACGACTCTTCCCAGCTTCCGGCGCTGTTCTCCAGTGGAACGGTGCAAACATAGGTGGACTCTTTCGGCAGGCCGCGGGTGTCGATGGGCAGGGTTTTCAGTTCGACTCCGATAATCTGGAAGTCCGGTTCCGCCAGTGAGCCTGCACTGGCGCCCAGGACAGTTTCCAGCAGTTGCCCGATCCATCCCTTGTTGCGGCGCAGATCGGCGGGGCAGGGCCAGCCAGCCTGGGCGGCTACCTGCTCCAGCCGTAACCCTGCCACGGAGTTGGCTCGCTCCAGCAGCTCCTGTTCAGTATTCGGTGGCGGTGGTCTCATGGCCGGGATGCTGCTGGGGTGAGTGTTCCGGTGAGTACGGTTATGGCTGTTCCTCCAAGGATAACCCGGTCATCCCGCAGCTCCATGTGAACGGTTCCCCCTCGTTCCGAGGCCTGAAAGGCGGTTAGTTTGTTGCTCTTCAGGATGTTTTCCCAGTAGGGGGCGAGGGTGCAGTGGGCCGAACCGGTAACCGGATCTTCGTTGATGCCGGCGCGGGGAGCGAAGAAGCGCGATACGAAATGGCAGTCACTGCCGTCGGCGGGAGCGGTGACAATTACTCCGCGGGTGTCGATGGTTTGCAGCCGGGTAAAATCGGGTTTCATTTCACGAACAGTTGATTCACTCTCAACCCGTAGCAGGTAATCGTATTGATTACGCAATACCTCGGTTGCCTCAGTGCCAAGTGCTGAGGAAAGCCCCTCCGGACAGGGCGCCGGTGTTGCGGGTGTGGCCGGAAAATCCAGTTCGATACAGCGCTTGTTGCGGAGGGCAGCCAGTACGCCGCTGCGAGTATGGAAATAGATCTCGGTGTCAGTGGTAACGGCCTGTTCCCACAGCAGATGCGCCGCCGCCAGGGTGGCATGCCCGCACAGTTCGACCTCGGTAACCGGGGTGAACCAGCGTAGTTCAAAACCGCTCTCCAGCGGTGTTACAAATGCCGTCTCGCTCAAATTCATTTCCGCGGCAACTGTTTGCATCCATGCTGTATCTGTCTTTCCGGAGAGCAGGCAGATGGCGGCGGGATTTCCGGCAAAGGCCTGATCGGTAAAGGCATCCACCTGGAATATGGGGGTATTGTTTGTCACGGGAATCTGTTTCTCCATCCAGTGGACAGGTTTGTTGAATATATCTGGATATATCCGGTGATACAATGCTGTCCAGAGAGAGTTGCTATCCGTATGTGGGCTCTTTCACAAGCGCCAATGAGGTGGAGGGGATTGTTTCCAGGTCTCCGGCCTGATGAACGGAACCTCACTGAAAAGGACTCCTGGCCTCGATAAAAAGTCATGCGTATCGTTCTTTTATCGGAGGACAATAATTACTTGCCAGGTTCAGTTCAGTTGTCGTAACCTTGTTTATGGTATTCTCCTTGCGATTGCAGATAAAAACTTCATCCTGGCTGTTTTGCGATGCTGGTTGGCAGGAGGGAGGAGGCCAAATTGTTACTGAAGGGTACGCCTGAAAATGCACTTTTTTCGCGATAGCGGCGTCGGCTCGATGCTCGAATCCTCATATATTCCTTATACAGTGCGGTTCTTGGCAATTGCTCCATTCATTGCTTTCGACTCTGGCTTCCTGCTTCGTTCTACTTCGTCCATCCATGAGCTTGCACCTCTTGCGTCCATGCAGTCGTGTGCGCGGAGCTTCCTTGCTCTCGTGAAAAAATGCCATTTTTACAGGTGCCCTGAACTCTGATTTATCCCACGGGGGAACATTAATGCAGTTTATTGCTGAATATGGTCTTTTTCTGGCGAAGGTGGTTACCATCGTTGTCGCTGTTCTGGTGCTGGTTGGGGTTGCTGTTGCACTCTCTTCCCGTCATCGCAAGGCCGAGAGCGGCCATCTTGAGGTGAATAGCCTGAACCGGAAATATGAGGAGATGTCAGATACACTGGCCGATTCGCTGCTCTCGAAAGAGGAGCTGAAACAGAAGCACAAGCAGGAAAAAAAGCGCAGGAAAGAGGAGCAGAAAAAACATAAGAAAGATCTGAAAGAGGGCAAGACCGGGGCTAAAAAAAAACGGCTGTTTGTGCTCGATTTTGAAGGGGATATTCATGCTTCTGCCGTTGATCATCTGCGTGAGGAGATTAGCGCGATTTTGATGCTGGCTGTACCGGGCGATGAAATAGTGGTGCGGCTGGAAAGCGGGGGTGGCGTTGTTCATGGCTATGGCCTGGCGGCATCACAACTGCAGCGTATCCGGGATCGTGATATCTCGCTTACGGTGGCGGTTGACAAGGTGGCGGCCAGCGGTGGTTATTTAATGGCGTGTGTCGCGGACAAGCTTGTTGCAGCGCCGTTTTCCATAATCGGTTCCATCGGGGTTCTGGCGCAGATTCCCAATTTCAACCGGCTGCTGAAAAAGCATGATGTGGATTTTGAGCAGCTCTACGCCGGTGAGTACAAACGCACCCTCACGTTGTTTGGTGAAAATACTGACAAGGGCCGGGAGAAAATGCAGCAGGAGCTGGAGGAGGTTCATCAGCTGTTCAAGGCATTCATCAAGCGCCAGCGAACCGGCCTCGATGTTGCGAAGGTTGCTACCGGTGAGCACTGGCTCGGCAGCCGGGCACTGGAGCTGGGGCTGGTCGATGAGCTGTGTACCAGCGATGATTATCTGATGTCCGCACGGGAAACGGCCGATATTGTTGAGGTCAGGTTTGTCAGTAAACAGAGTTTGAAAGAGAAGCTTTCATCACTGATGTCGTTGCGGCGGCGGGGATCACTGAAGGGAATTGACGGGCCGCTGATGATGTAGTTCAGGCTTGTGCCTGAAACTACGTGTATTCCCTTTTACACTGCGGTTCCCTTGCTATCGCAAAAAATCACTGTTTTTGGAGATCCCCATTTCTACTCTGCCTGATGTCGCTGCAGATCGGCAACGACACATCGGATGATGTCGTAGCCATAGTTGCCATCCAGTTGATCGTAGGCCGGTTTCAGCCGAGGATTGTCCAGCTCGGTTGAGCTGATGATGGCGTCCTGGATCTCCTTGAGTTCCGCATTGCTCAGGGAAACCACTTCGTTCAGTTCGATGTGGCCGGCAGCAATTGCGCTTGCGAGGTGGTTGTGAACAGTTTGTGGTTGCAGGTTGCGTTGTTCTGCGATCTGCCCAGCATTCATTCCCTGGCGGAACAGCCGCAGTGTTTCCAGCGCTGTGTCTGATGCCGGTGCTGCCCGCTCTTCACCACCATGGCCGCGGGTTACGGCGACAAAATCTTCACCGTACTGCTCCAGTTTGTGTTGACCGACGCCGGAGATCTGGCTGAATTCGGTCAGGGTTTGAGGGCGCAGCTCAACCATCTCCATCAGTGTGGCATCATGGAAAACCACGTAGGGAGGCACCCCGAGTTGATCGGCCAGCTCCTTGCGTTTCTGGCGCAGCGCTTCCCAGAGCACCGAATCCGCATTGCTGACAAAATGTTTTCTTGTGCGGCTGGCCGCCTGCTTTTTCTCTTTTTTTCTGTCCTTGCGCAGTTTCAGCTGTTGTTCCCCTCGCAGCAGTGGGCGGCAGAGATCTGTCAGGCGCAGCGAACCGTGTCCTTCGACATCCACAGTGATGTAACCCAGCGCCACCAGCTGCCTGAACACCGATCGCCACTGGTTGACATCAAGCTCGGTTCCAATACCCCAGGTACTGAGCTGATGGTGGCCAAACCGTTGAATCCGCGCGTTCTCCTGGCCGAGCAGCACATCAATCAGGTAGTTGACTCCAAAACGCTGGCCGGTGCGATAGACGCAGGAGAGAGCCTTGCGTGCTGCCTCGGTTCCGTCCCAGGTTTCAGGCGGCTCCAGGCAGGTGTCACAGTTACCGCAGGGTTGTTTCAGTTGTTCACCAAAGTAGGCCAACAGCACCTGGCGGCGGCAGCGGATGACTTCGCACAGTCCCAGCATGGCCTCAAGCTTCTGCCGCTCGATGCGTTTCTGGGCATCATCGGTCTGGGATGATTCCAGCATCTGGCGCAGCATGATTACATCCTGCAGGCCGTAGGCCATCCAGGCATCGGCTGGCAGTCCGTCCCGCCCGGCGCGTCCAGTCTCCTGATAGTAGGACTCCAGGCTTTTGGGCAGATCGAGGTGGGCGACAAAGCGCACATCCGGTTTGTCGATGCCCATGCCGAAGGCGATAGTGGCAACGATGACAACCCCCTCTTCGTCAAGAAAGCGCTTCTGATTTTCCCGCCGTACTTTCAAAGGCAGTCCCGCATGGTAGGGCAGAGCTTTCCATCCATTGCGCACGAGCCATGACGCTGTCTCTTCCACTTTCTTGCGGGAGAGACAGTAAACTATGCCGGCATTTCCTTTATGTTCATTGCAGAGGAATCGCAGCAGCTGCTCGCGGGCATTCTGTTTTTCTGTAATCCGGTAGCGAATGTTTGGGCGGTCGAAGCTGCTGATAAATGTTTTGCCGTTTTGCAGCGCCAGCCGCTGCAGGATATCAGCACGGGTTACTTCGTCAGCGGTAGCGGTTAGTGCAATGCGTGGAACTTGGGGAAAGCGTTCTTGCAGAATGGATAGCTGGATATATTCCGGGCGGAAATCATGCCCCCACTGGGATACGCAGTGGGCCTCATCAATGGCAAACAGTGCCAGTGGCGCCTGTTCCAGCAGGTTCAGCATCCGCGGCATCAAAAGCCGCTCCGGCGCCACGTAGAGCAGCTCCAGTTCATTGGCGAGCAGCTGCTGTTCCACCTGCACGGCCTCAGCGGATGTCAGCGTGGAGTTGAGAAAAGCAGCGCGCACTCCGGACTGGATAAGGGCATCCACCTGATCCTGCATCAGTGCGATCAGTGGTGAAACCACGATACCGACACCGTCACGCACCATGGCCGGGATCTGGTAACAGAGTGACTTTCCACCGCCGGTGGGCATCAGTACCAGTGCATCACCTCCGTCAATCAGCTGCTGGATAATTGCCGCCTGATCGAGCCGGAACTCGTCGTAGCCAAAGGTGGTATTCAGAATCTGTATGGCGGATTTATTCATTGATATCCATTTTACCGGGATTTGTTATTGATATTGCAAAAAAACACAGGTTATGTATTAGAAGTAATTTATATTATATAAGTCTTAAAGAATGTATGGCTGGCGCCGATAATCTTCGTAACCAGTGGGGCGGGTCTGGAATAGTGATAAAACGTGATGGCCACATATTGAACACCGATAAAGAAAATCTCTCCAGTTCGGAATACGGGCGCAGGGAGCTGGATAATAAAACGGGGAAAAGAGAATGAAACTGACGATCCGGAATAAACTGTTCCTCGGCTTTGGTATAGTGCTCGCCTCTGTCACACTGATTTCAATCAATAACATAATCATGATGGATAATATCTCCGAAGATGAGCGTCGTCTGACGGAGCTGCGCCTGCCGACAGTGGTCACCGGCATGGAACTGACCGACGGAATCCACCTCTCACTGGCAGGGTTGCGAGGTTATCTGATTCTCGGCAAGGATCCCTCCATGGCCGATAAATTCAAGGTGGAACGTCAAAAAGGCTGGGATGAGATCGACCAGGCTCTGAAGGAGATGGAGAGGCTGTCAAAAAACTGGACTGATCCGGATAACATCGTGCTTTTGAACAGGTTGAAGAGAGAGATTGAGGCGTTTCGTACTGCCCAGCAGGAGGTGGAAAATATTGCACATACTTCCGGAAATATCCCGTCTCTTAATATACTGTTGACCGAGGCCGCTCCGCGAGCCGAAAAAATTATCGCTGCCATTACCACCATGATCGAGGAAGAGGCTGTTCTGCCCGCCAGCCCGGAACGCAAGAAGTTGCTGAAGCTGTTGGCCGATAGCCGTGGTTCTTTCGCATTGGGTTTGGCCAATATTCGTGCCTATCTGCTTTCCGGAGAAAATCGTTTTTCAGAAAAATTTCACTCCAAGTGGGAAACAAACCAGACCCGTTTCAATCAGATTTCGGAAATGACCGATCTGTTTAATTTCCGGCAGCTCAAGGCGTGGAACAGTTATAAAAAAATGCGTGCTGAATTCGCTCCCTTGCCCCCAAAAATGTTCGATCTGCGCAGTAGCAAGGAGTGGAATCTGGCCAATCACTGGCTGGGCACCAGGGCAGCTCCGAAAGCCGAAACGATTATGAATATTCTTACTCAGATGCGTGCCTCACAGGAGCGCCTGGCTGCCCGAGATAAAGAGCGCCTGGAGCGAGATACCTCTACCATGAAAATCGTTATGATTGTCGGAATGCTGGTTGCTCTGGTGCTCGGTATCTTTATCGCGGTAGTCATCAGTCGAATGATCACGGTGCCACTGAGCGAGGTGGTGGAGCGAACCAAATTGATTGCCCGTGGCGACCTGACCGGTTCACCTTTGGTATCAAGAGGAGATGATGAGCTGGCCGAGTTAAGCAATGCTATAAACAAGATGAGTGGCAGCCTGCAGGGTGTGGTCAGACAGATTTCCGGTTCCGCGCAACATATCGGCAGCTCCTCCAGGGAGTTGTCGGAAATTACCGAGCAGACCAGCCAAAGTATTACCGAACAGCAGTCGCAAACAGAAAAGGTCGCTACGGCGATGAGTAAAATGAGTACCACTGTGCAGGAAGTGAGCAGCAATATTGCCGGTACGGCCCAGGCTGCCGGCGAGGCCAACATGGAGACTGCCGAGGGTCGCAGGATGGTGGGTGATGCCATTGAGGCCATCCAGCAGCTGGCTGGACAGATTGAAAATGCTGCGGATGTTATTCATCAAGTAGAGCAGGACAGTGAAAACATCAGCACAGTGCTGGATGTGATTAAAGGAGTGGCCGAGCAGACCAACCTGTTGGCACTGAACGCAGCAATTGAGGCAGCCAGAGCAGGAGAGCAGGGGCGCGGTTTTGCCGTAGTTGCTGATGAGGTAAGAACCCTGGCCGGTTGCACCCGACAGTCTACCGAAGAGATCAATCAAGTGATCGAGAAACTCCAGGTTGGTTCGCGAAAGGCAGTAGAGGTGATGAATCAGAGCCGGGAGCAGGCGCAGGCTGTAGTGGAGCAGGCCACCAATGCTGGTTCATCACTGACTGCGATTTCTGCAGCGGTTGAACGGATAAATGATATGAGTACCCAGATCGCCAGTGCGGCAGAGCAGCAAAGCACTACGGCAGAGGAGGTCAATAACAATATTTCAGGTATTACCCGGATGGCGAATGAAACCGCTGGCGCTGCGCAGAAAACTGCCAGCGCGAGCGAGGATTTGGCTCGACTGGGCAGTGAACTGCAGGGGCTGGTAGGAAAATTCAGGGCTTGAGAAATTGTCCGTTGTCCTGGACGGTTGTTGTTTACTGCTCAAGTGTCACTATTTTGTTGTAATTGCTGTATACCGCGCTTTCTTCAGGGAAGAACTCCAGCATTGCCGAGACATACCTGTCAAAGGGGTTTCTGATCCCTGCAATCCGGGAAGTATGTTGCCGGGACAGGCCGTGGGTGTTGAAACGAATCAGGAAAGGAACTGGATAGTCGGTACCAAACAGTATCTTATGGTGCACCTGCTTTTGTTTGGCAAGATGTGGCAGTGCTCTGGCTCGTAACGGAATGAGTATGGCGGAAATATCAGCATACAGGTTTTCATGTTCTTCGAGCATTTTCAGCAGCTGAAAATAGTCGCTGTCAAACCAGATCGGATTCCGGGACAGGTTGCGCCAGGGTAGCAGTTTGTGATTGAATTGACCCAGCCCCATATGTGCGGCGATGACGGTAACCCCTACCTCCAGCGGAAGGTTCAGCATATTGATCCCTTCAAAACATTTCTCCGAGTCAATGGAGTACTCGCTGCCGATGTGGATGATCAGCGGAAGGTTGTTCTCCCTGAGTTTTTCGTAGTAGGGAATCAGGTCGGGGCGGTTGAGATCAACTCCCCAGTAGTTCTGCAGAAATTTTGCCCCACGGCACCCTTTCTCTACATATTCATCAATCAGATCAAGCGCATTCAGGCGCAGCGGATTGATGGAAAAAAAAGGGATGAACTGCTGCGGGTAGCGGGATGTTGCTTTGATAACATCCTCGCTCATGGCGCAGACGGTTCGATCCCGGCCGCACTCCCGGCCCTTGCTGTCTATCCGGCAGTCCACACCAAACAGGCAGGTTTTGTCTACAAACCGGGATTCGGCGACGGCGCGGGCCATGGAGGTTACATAGGTCTCCCAGGGTCTGGCTTTCAGTTCACGGGGATCGACACCGAGATTTTTTGCAAAAAAAAGCACCGCAATCTTGTCCATGAGTCGATCGAAACGTACCTGTGGGCTAAGCAGGTGGGTGTGAATGTCGATGGTTTTCATATTCTGGAAGAAAGGGTATTGTTGCCGGAGGTGTGAACGAGGATTCGTCGGTCAGACTGTTTTCATCAGATGACCCGCAGAATCGGAATGGTTTCTCCGGTTCTTCCAGATGTCAAGTCGGATTCCATTGCTTGTCAAGCAGCTTGACAAGTATTTGTTCGTAAATCGAGGAAAGCTGTTCCAGGTGTTCGATGCCAACCGCTTCGTCGATTTTGTGAATGGTGGCGTTCAGCGGCCCCAGCTCAAGCACCTGGGCACCGGTGGGAGCGATGAAGCGCCCGTCGGAGGTGCCGCCGCTGGTGGAGAGTTGCGGTTCGATGCCGGCAACCTCCCTGATGGCGCTGCGCGCGGCATCCACCAGCCTGCCTGCCGGGGTGAGAAATGGCTGGCCGGAGAGGGTCCACTCCAGTTCATACTCAAAGCCATATGTGTCCAGGATGGCTTTTACCCGCTGGCGCAGTTCTGTGTCGGTAATTTCGGTGGAGAAGCGGAAGTTGAACAGCACCTCCAGCCCGCCGGGAATAACGTTGGTGGCGCCGGTGCCGGCGTGGATGTTTGAGATCTGAAAACTGGTGGGCGGGAAGAAGTTGTTGCCCCGATCCCATTCGACGGCGGCAAGTTCGGTCAGCGCCGGGAGGGTTGTGTGGATCGGGTTTTGCGCCAGATGGGGATAGGCGATGTGGCCTTGTATCCCCTTGACCAGCAGCCGTCCGCCCAGGGAGCCGCGCCGGCCATTTTTGATGGTGTCCCCCAGTTTATCTGTACAACTCGGTTCGCCCACCAGGCACCAGCCTATCTTTTCGCCGCGGCTCTCCAGCTGCTCGATCACCTTGATGGTCCCATCCACCGCAGGCCCTTCTTCGTCGCTGGTGATCAGGAAGGCGATGGATCCGGCCGGTTTGTGGCTTTCGAGATACCGTTCGCAGGCGGTAACCATGGCGGCGATGGAGCCTTTCATGTCGGCTGAGCCGCGGCCGTAGAGAAAACCGTCACGCAGGGTCGGTTCGAAAGGGGGGCTGCGCCACAGTGCCTCGGGTCCGCTGGGGACGACATCGGTATGGCCGGCGAAGGCAAACAGCGGCCCTTCTGTGCCGAGTCGTGCCCAGAGGTTGTCCACTTCGCCAAAGCGCAGATGTTCGATGGTGAAACCGAGTGCCGACAGCCGCTTCGCCAGCAGTTGTTGACAGCCAGCATCTTCCGGCGTGACAGAGCGGCGGCGGATCAGCTCGATGGCCAGATCAAGGGTCGGGGTCATCGGTTCTCCAGTAGCGCCTGCCAGCTCTGTTGGTCGAATCCGGCGAGGCAGCGGCTGCCGTTGTCCAGCAGCGGGCGCTTGATCAGGGTGGGGTGCTGCAGCATCAGCGCAGCGGCCTTCCGTGCGTCCAGTTCGGTTTTTTCATTGTCGGGGAGTTGCCGCCAGGTAGTGCTGCGGCGGTTGAGCAATTTTTCCCAGCCCAGCTGTTCGATCCAGTCTTGCAGCAGGGATGGCTCCACCCCATCGGTACGGAGATCGTGGAATTGATACTTCACTTCGCCACTCTCCAGCCATCTGCGCGCCTTTCTCACGCTATCACAGTTTTTTATTCCGTAGAGGGTAATCATATATCGCGTAGCAGTTCGTTGATGCCCACCTTGGAACGGGTTTTTTCGTCCACCTGCTTGACGATTACGGCGCAGTAGAGGCTGTAGCTGCCATCTTTGGAAGGGAGGCTGCCGGATACGACCACCGATCCGGCGGGGATGCGGCCGTAGCTGATTTCACCGGTTTCGCGGTTGTAGATTCTGGTGCTCTGACCGATGTAGACTCCCATGGAGATTACCGATCCCTGTTCGACAACCACTCCCTCCACCACCTCGGATCGGGCGCCGATGAAGCAGTTGTCCTCGATGATGGTGGGATTGGCCTGCAGTGGTTCCAGGACGCCGCCGATCCCAACGCCGCCGGAGAGGTGGACGTTCTTTCCGATTTGGGCGCAGGAGCCGACAGTGGCCCAGGTATCCACCATGGTGCCGCTGTCTACATAGGCCCCGATGTTGACGTAGGAGGGCATCAGCACCACGCCCGGAGCAACGTAGGAGCCTTTGCGTACTGTTGCCGGTGGTACTACCCGCACGCCACTTTCCCGGAAATCACGGGCGCTGTGGTCGAGATATTTGGCGTCCACCTTGTCGTAATAGTTGGTGAATGCACCCGCCATGAAGCGGTTGTCCGCAATGCGGAAAGAGAGTAGTACCGCCTTCTTCAGCCACTGGTGTACTACCCACTTTCCGCCGATCTTTTCCGCAACACGCAGTTTTCCACTGTCCAGCAGGTGGATGGCATCTTCCACCGCCTCCTTGATATGGGTCTCTACGCTGCGCGGTGTGATCTCGGCGCGGTTTTCAAAAGCTTGTTCAATTACTTCCTGGATATGCTTCATAAATTTCTCCGGTAAAAATTATTTCTGGTAACTACTCAGCTTGCTTCTGAAACGCGCCATCTCTGCGTTGGGAAATGGTCATTTACCCGTGTAAACGCACATTTCCCGCCTTGATCTGACGCGTTTCGGAAGCAATCTGAGCAGTTATACAACCTGTTCATTACTCGCTGAGTAGTTACTGTTTCTGTTTGTTTTCAATGAAATTGCGGATGCGTTTTGCCGCATCGATACATTCGTCCAGCGGAGCGACCAGGGCCATGCGTACCCGGTTTTGTCCTGGATTGATTCCGTGTGCCTCGCGGGACAGATAGCTGCCCGGCAGTACGGTAACATTTTGCTGGGCGTACAATTCGCGGGCAAAATCGGTGTCGCCGGATTCTGTTCGGGGCCAGAGATAAAAGCCCGCTTCCGGCTGGCTTACCTCCATTACCGGAGCCAGAATCTCCAGCACTGCCGAGAATTTTTGCTGATACAGGCGCCGGTTGTCGATTACATGCTGCTCGTCACTCCATGCCTTGATGCTGGCTGCCTGGGCAGGGGGGGGCATGGCGCTGCCGTGGTAGGTTCGATAGAGCAGAAATTGCTCGATAATCCCGGCGTCACCGGCAACAAATCCGGAGCGCAGGCCAGGCACGTTGGAGCGTTTCGACAGGCTGTGGAAAACCACGCAGCGCCTGAAATTGTCTCGCCCCAGTGCAGCGGCCGCCTGCAGCAATCCCGGTGGCGGTTTCTGTTCGTCAAAATAGATCTCGGAGTAGCACTCGTCCGAGGCGATGATGAAATCGTGTTCATCCGCCAGCCGGATCAGCTGTTGCAGCATCTCCAGACCGGCAACCGCACCGGTGGGATTGCCTGGTGAACAGAGATAGAGCAACTGGCAGCGCCGCCAGATGGCATCGGGTACGGTGTTTAAATCCGGAAGAAAACCGTTCTCCGCATAGGTGTTCAGATACCATGGCTCTGCACCGGCCAGCAGCGCTGCTCCCTCATAGATCTGATAGAAAGGGTTTGGCATGATGACAACCGGCCGGGTGGAGCGATTAATCACCGTCTGGGCAAACGCAAACAGCGCCTCACGAGTACCGTTTACCGGTAGTACCTGCTGCTCCGCATCGATAGCATTGTCTCCAAGACTGTAACGCCGGGTCAGCCAGTGTGCTATGGTTTCCCGCAGTGCCGGAGTACCCTTGGTAAGCGGGTAGGCTGAAAGCCCGTGCAGATGGGCAAGCAGCTCTTGGGCGATGAAGTGGGGTGCTGCATGGCGTGGCTCCCCGACAGAGAGCGGAATATGATCTCTGTTCTGTGGCGGGGTGATACCCCCTTTCAGCTGAGCGAGCCTGGCGAAGGGGTAGGGTTGCAGTTTGTTCAGTTCGGGATTCATAAAGCGGAACAGTATAAATGAAGCTGTCCAAACACGAAACAACGGCGCTGCCGGTTCTGGCTCTGCTGTTCAGCGCAACCATCTGGGGTGTGATGTGGTATCCGCTGCGTTTGTTCGAAGCGCAGGGGCTGGGTGGTCTCTGGGTTACCTTCATTTTCTTTACTGCCACCACGGTGGTTGGCATGGCGTTGATGTCGCGGCATCTGGGCGAATTGCGCAACCAGCCCTGGATAGCTCTGGGTATCGCGTTGGCCAGCGGCTGGTGCAATACCACATTCAATCTGGCCATGCTGGAGGGGAATGTGATGCGCATGCTGTTGCTGTTCTATCTGTCTCCGCTGTGGGCAACCCTGATTGGCTGGGGCTTCATGGGGGAGCGCCTGACTCCTCTTTCCATTTTGCTGCTGCTGGTCTCCGGATCGGGGGCTCTGTTCATGCTGTGGCAGCCCGGTATGATGGCTCCCTGGCCTTCTGACAGGGCAGACTGGCTGGCAATCAGCTCCGGCATGGCTTTTGCTGTTTTGAATGCGCTGGTGCGCCAGGGGCAGCAGATCAACATACCGGCAAAAATGTTGGCCAGCTGGTTTGGCGTACTGGTGGTGGCGGGGGGATGGATTGCCGTTGCGGGAGAGCCGTGGCCGAAGGTGGAGCTGGAGGTCATTGGTGCGGCAGTGGTATTTGGCGCCATGGTCCTTGTTATTGCCACGCTCAGCGTGCAGTATGGCGTCACACACATGCCGGTACATCGCTCGGCTGTTATCCTGTTGTTTGAGCTGGTGGCCGGAGCGCTCTCTGCCTGGCTGCTGACAGATGAAGTTATAACAGTGAAGGAGTGGCTGGGAGGGAGCCTGATCGTTGCCGCAGCGCTAATCTCCGCACGGGCGCATATTCGCCTGGAGCGTTATCAGTAAACCAGCGCTATGGCCTTGATGGTTTCCGCTTTTCCACCTGGACAACCGTTTTTACATAACATATGGGGTGTTATGATGCCCTTGGTGAACAGTCGCCCGTACTTTGGGGTTATCAGCCGGGACAATATCATTCAAACCTTCATTGGTATCGGATTCGGCGCCGAATCGCCGCGCTGCATTGCAGAATATGAACGTCATGAATACGGATATTATCAGCCATATCATCAGTAGTAGTTCGAACATGGAAATGCTCCTCTGCTGCCAACTTCAACTCTGTAGTTTAATAATAGTCGACATGTGGCGAGAATTCCTTTAACTGTTTCTCATTTTTTCCTTCGCGAACAGACAGCGGGGCATTTATTATCACAATTGTTGTATCTGTGTATCTGAAAAGCGTATTCTGTGGATGATCGCTTTGATATCTTTGTCAATGCATTGATACAAGGTTGTTTTTTTGGTTTTAATGAAATTGGCTGTTGGGTGGGTTTGGTGCAGGGTAAGCTTTGTGCCGGTTCAACCGCAGACTGGGATTGAGGGAGTGTTAGCGTGAAAAGACATATTCTGTCTGCACTGCTGCTGGCAGTAGTTCTCTGTGCGGGTCAGACTGCATTGGCCGGGATGGCAACTCCAATAGCTGAAACCGGTCTGGCAGAAAGCGGGCCGGTAAAGACGGGGGAGAGCGTTCTTGCCTGGCTGAGCAAACCGCTGTTTACGCTGAACGGATCGGCGGTTACCTTTTCGGGGCTGTTTCGTGCGCTGTTGATCTTTCTGTTTGCGGTTGTTCTTTCCCGGTTTTTGCAGCGCTTGTTAAAGAAATTTTCTCAAAACCAGAAGAGCATCAATGAGGCGGCTGTCTATACTATCGGTCGCGTGTCTCATTATTTCCTTCTCACTATCGGATTCTTCTTTGCTGCCTCATCCCTGGGAATCAATCTCAGCAATCTGGCAATTATTGCCGGGGCGCTGGGTGTTGGTGTTGGTATGGGGCTGCAGAATGTGGTCAACAATTTTGTATCTGGTCTTATCCTTTTGTTTGAGCGCAGCTTGAAGGTGGGGGATTTTGTTGAGTTGTCCTCCGGCGTGATGGGTACCGTGCGGGAGATCAGTATTCGCAGCACCTTGATTACCACAAATGACAATGTTGATATCGTGATCCCCAATTCGGAATTTATCTCTTCCAGGGTAACCAACTGGACCATGAAAGATGCCAGTTGCCGATTGCGGATTCAGTTTGGGGTTGCTTACGGTACCGACAAGGATTTGGTGAGAAAAGCGGTACTGGAAGCTGCGGACAGAGTAAAACTGCACGCCACACAAATGCCGCAACGGCAGCCCAAGGTGTGGCTGGTAAATTTTGGTGACTCCAGTCTCGATTTTGAACTGGTTATCTGGCTCACACCCCGGAGTGTGCGTCATCCGGAGAAGGTGAAGGCCGCTTATCTGTGGGAGATTGAAAGCTCCCTGACTCAGTATGGCATTGAAATTCCATTTCCGCAGCGGGATCTGCATGTTCGCAGTTGGCAAGTGGAAAAACCAATAACTATTTCAGAAACGGCGGCTGAGTTGCAAGCCAAAAATTGAGATATCTTTTTGCAGCCGCTTGATACTCTCTTCATCACCGGCCACGCTGTCGTTGAATGATTCAGAGAGATTGTCAATCTGGTAAAACTCGGAGTAGATTGAGATGGCATATTTCATCCAGAAACGTTTGGATAGCTGCACGAATATGGTGTTTGTTCCACCCAGCGGAATAGACGCTTCCGCTTTGCCTCCATCCTTATCCTGCATGGCGGAAACAAAAAGAGGAAATTTGAATCCTGCGGTAATTTCAAAAGGCAGCGGAAACCCCAAATCGGTATAGTAGTCATATTCACGGATTGTCCCGCCCAGTTTTCCGTAGACAATCAGATGCTTCTCTTCAAAGCCGGCAAAAGGCTCATCATCAGCTGTCATGCCACCATGTACGCTGCGTTGCCACGCATCCGCGCCCAGAACTGCAAAGATATTCGTACGGTTGCCACCGTATCCAAACAGGCCTTCCAGGCGCATACCGAGATAGTCTGATGTGGTTTCAATGAACTGCGAGCCGCTCTCCATATCAACCTGTCCCGCGTAGATTCTCCCTTCCAGTCCGAAAACAGGACCTCGCTCATAACGCTGAAAATTATCTGCGGAGAGCGCCAGGGTCAGGCGGGGACCTGCTTCCGATGTATCAGGTTCAGTTGACTCCCAACTGAACCACTCAGTGCCGATACCTATTTTGGTGTAGGAGTGGGGAATAATGCCACTGGAGGCCAGAGAGACGGAGGGAAGCAGCAGGGAAAAAGCAATACCGGCCAGCCAGTTGCAACGAGCTATCGAAAAATATCGCAGGTGATCAAACGGGGTGTATCCGGGGGAACGCACCGGTGGACTGGAATGCCTGGCGGTAGAGATGTATCCGGTTGTCATATTCTACGGCTAAGGTCTGTGACTCATTTCGCATAATTGTACCATAATATTACTGGCTCAACAGAGTGAGTCGGCAGATTGTGGTCCAGTTGTCCGGTAGGTTTTTGATATTGGCAACATCTGTTTTCTGTCACGGTGAAGATGCGGAATTCAGCTGGCCGGCCAGAGGTTCGAGCCAGATTTTTTTGCCGGGAGCGGTTTGGATATGTTGAGCCCGGGATTACTTTCCGGCAGCGGTTGAGAGCGTACAGGGTTGTGTGTAAGATAGCCTGAGGCCAATCTGAAAATATCCCTCCTGCTTGCTTGAAGACAAGTTTGTAATGCATAACGCCATAACCAGAAAGTTCGTTGTTGTTACGGTGAGCAGATGATCGGGATTTTGCGCAGACTGGAGCGTACCCAGAAGCAGAGGGTAAAGGTTGCGGTAGACGTTATTATTCTGCTGTTTGCGTTATGGTTTGCTTTCAGTCTTCGGCTGGGGGAGCTCTGGCCGGAGGAAATAGGCCGCTTCTGGTGGCTGTTTCTGTTGGCGCCTGCTCTGGCTATTCCGGTTTTTTTCCAGTTTGGCATGTATCGAACGGTGGTGCGTTATGCTGGCAGCACTACCGTTTTCACTATTGGCAAGGCTGTCAGTCTTTATATTCTGCTGCTGGTATTGTTGACGGTATTGATCCGGAATGAAGGCATTCCTCGTTCCGTGATGGTGCTTTACTGGTTATTCAGCCTTACTTTTCTGGTTGGTTCCCGCCTGTTGGCACGTGATCTGTACTGGTGGCTTCAGCGCCAGGAACACCCTCCTGTCTACGCCATTATCTTTGGAGCCGGGAGAGCCGGGGCCGAACTGGCTTCCATTTTGCAGGCGGGTGGAGATATGTTTCCGGTTGCTTTTATCGATGATAAAAGCGAGCTGCATGGTGATGAGGTTTCCGGCCTGAAGGTTTATCCGCGCAGCAAGCTGGATACATTGATCAAACAGCATGGTGTTGAACAGATATTGCTGGCAATTCCCTCGGCATGTCCTGTACGGCGCCGGGAAGTATTGTCTTATTTTGAACATTTTCCGGTTCGTGTGCTGACGGTGCCCTCGCTGGCTGATCTGGTTTGGGGGCGGGCTTCGGTTGATAATCTGCGTGATATTGATATCGAGGATTTGCTGGGCCGACCGCCGGTTGAGCCTGACCAGCAGCTATTGGGCGAGTGTATCACCGGAAAATCGGTGGTTGTCACGGGAGCGGGCGGTTCTATCGGATCCGAGCTTTCCCGCCAGATACTCATGCTCAAGCCTGCGCGGCTGGTGTTATATGATGCTTCCGAATTGGCGCTGTACAATATAAACAAGGAGTTGCAGAATTTTCAGCTAGCCCACCGCGTGAAGCTGGGTAGTACCGAGATTATTCCTTTTCTGGGATCTATCACTGACGAAGATACGGTTGCGGCTGTATTGCGCACCTTTTCTGTTCAGACTGTTTATCATGCTGCCGCATATAAACATGTTCCGTTGGTGGAGCAGAATCCTGTTACCGGTGTTCTGAACAATATTTTCGGTACTCTGTACGCAGCAAAAGCTGCAATTGATGCCGGGGTGGGAACCTTTATTCTGATCTCCACCGATAAAGCCGTCAGGCCCACGAACGTGATGGGAGCAACCAAACGTGTAGCAGAAATGGTGTTGCAAGGGCTGTCTGACCACAATCAGAGTACCTGCTTCAATATTGTACGGTTTGGAAATGTTCTGGGATCTTCGGGATCTGTTGTGCCGCTGTTTCGCGAGCAGATAGAGCAGGGTGGTCCGGTAACGGTGACGCACAAGGATGTAATTCGCTACTTCATGACCATTCCCGAGGCTGCCCAGCTTGTGATTCAGGCGGGTGCCATGGGAACGGGCGGAGATGTGTTTGTTCTTGATATGGGAGAGCCGGTGCGTATCCATGAACTGGCGCGCAGAATGATCACCCTTGGTGGCTTGTCACTTCAGGATGAGAATAATCCACAGGGCGATATTGCGATTGAATATACCGGCTTGCGCCCCGGTGAAAAACTGTATGAAGAGCTGTTGATTGGGGATAATGTAACGACTACCAGGCATCCGCGTATTATGCGGGCTGATGAGGCCACTCTGCCCTGGTCAGAGCTGTTGAAATTGCTGGAGAAATTTGAACAGGCCTGTGCTGAACGTGACAGCGAAAAGGTTCGCGAGCTGCTGGAATCCGCTGTGACTGGTTATGTGCCGCAGTGTGGCATACAGGATTTAATGTGGTTGGAGACTCATGCCGGAGTTCATTCTGTTCATTGACACAGTGTGTTGCTGACGGTTTGTTTCCGGAGTAGTTACCCAGAGTTTTTTGTCATTGTCATGGTTGTAAGGTGGCATCAATGTCTGTGTTCCAGCGGCTCGGTATATCTCTCGGAGATAACGGGTATTGTCAGGATGCTGAAAAATATATTGGTATTGTGTATTGGCAACATATGCCGCAGCCCAATGGCAGAGGCGCTGCTCCGGGAGATGCTGCCGAAGGAAGGGGGGTATAACGTTGAATCGGCAGGCCTCGGAGCGTTGACAGGGTACCCGGCTGACAAGACTGCCCGGAAATTGATGCAACGGCGGGGAATTGATATTTCAGGGCATTCTGCCCGGCAATTGAATAGCGATTTGGTTCACTGGGCTGATTTGGTTCTGGTTATGGAAATGTCGCAGAAAAAAGCGCTGGAAGTGAGCGAACCCAGCTCGCGCGGCAGAGTATATCGCCTTGGGGAGTGGGGAGGTTTTGATGTGCCGGATCCTTATCGTCAATCCGAGCAGGCATTTGAGTATGCCTTTGAGTTGATCGATCGAGGCGTTTCAGAGTGGATTCCCAGGCTGAGAAGGTGAACTGGATATGAGTATAAAGTTTTTTTTACCAGGATTGTTCCTGTTGGTTTCCGGTTGCGCAATGTCACCGGGCATGAAGATGTCATCTGATTCAGTAGAACCGGGGGTGGAAATTATCCCCATTACCGCAGCATTGATAGCGGAGATGGAGAGGACGGAGTTCGAGAATGTTCCAGATGAGCTGCCAGTGGTTGACGGCGATGAAAAATATGAGTATCGAATAGGGCCGCGGGATATTCTTGCCATTACTGTATGGGATCATCCCGAGTTGACGATCCCGGCCGGCCAGTTCAGGGCGGCTGACACCGAGGGTCACCGGGTCGCGGCAGATGGAACGATCTATTACCCTTATGCCGGCACGGTGAGTGTTGCTGGTAAAACACAGGCCGAAGTGCGTGAAATCCTGACAGAGAAGCTGTCCCGGAAGATTGCCAACCCCCAGCTCGACGTGAAAGTTGTCAGCTTTCGCAGCCAGAAAGCGTATGTGGTTGGTGAGGTGGCGACACCGGGATTTCAGCCGATAACCGATGTGCCTCTGACGGTGATGGATGCCGTCACACAAGCAGGGGGCGTAACGGCAGAGGGTGATATGACACAGGTAACCCTGAGCCGTGACGGTGTTGTGCATACTATCAATTTGCTGGATATTTTTCAGCGTGGAGATGTTTCCAGAAATATTTTGCTGAAAGATGGCGACATCTTGAATGTTACCAACAGAAATCGGCGCAAGGTTTTTGTATTGGGTGAGGTTACTTCACCCTCTTCGCTGTTTATTCCCAAGGGGTGGATGTCGCTGTCTGAAGCGATAAGTGATGCAGGGGGGATCAACCCTGAAACATCCAATCCGGCACGTATTTATGTGATTCGTGGTACCGCAGAGCGTCCCGAGATATTTCAGTTGAACGCCAAATCTCCGGCCGCACTGGTTTTGGGTGATAATTTTCGGCTGCAACCAAGAGATGTTGTTTATGTTGCAACAGCGGGTGTGGCACGCTGGAATCGTCTGATACAGAATCTGCTGCCGACGGCAATAATGCTGCGGGATATTGCCGATATAGACTCAACAATAGGGGATAGAAACTATTAACCCGGCAACGGAGTGCGCGGAGTTCCCGGAAACGCGAATGTCGGTCGGTGTCTTGGGGGAATAAACACTGCACCCGATCTGTTTCGCAGGTGCATTTTCTGAAAAATCGAGTGGCATGCAATTGAACAATATCTCTTCCAGTGAAATAAAAGACAAATCCGCCGGCTTTTTTGATGAGGAGTTTGATTTCAATGCGCTGATTTCCGTGCTGATTGAATCCTGGCTCCTGGTTCTTTCTATCGTTTTTGTGACTGTTATGGGTGGCATAATCTACGCTGTTACAGCGAAGCCGGTATATGAGGCTGACGCGGTTTTGCAGGTGGAGAGAACGGCAAAGGGGATCAGTGCCCTTACCGATATCAGCCGTTTTTTTGAAGAGCAGTCCGAGATTGTGTCCGAGTTTGAGATTATTGGCTCCAGAACGGTTCTTGGACAGGTGGTTGACAATCTAAAGCTGTACATCAATGCCTATCCACAAGGGTTGTTTAGCGATGGTCAATCCATAGGGGTTGAGACATTCGCCGTTCCTGACAGCTATCTGGACAAACCTTTTACACTGATTTCTGAAAAGCAGGGACAATATCGGTTACTCGATCCGGAGAATACCATCATTCTTGAGGGTGTTCCGGGTGAACCGATGGAGGCACAACTTCCGGAAGGCGGAAAAATCAGGATTTTTGTCTCTGATCTGCAGGCGGAGCCGGGTGATAAATTTTTGATAAGTCATGGTTCCCGCCTGGATGTTATAAACAATCTCAGAGCGCAACTGGGCCTGGAGGAGCGCGGTACCGATTCGGGTATTATCAGAATCAGTCTGGAGGGAACCGATGCCCAAAAAATTGCCGATATTATCAACGAGATTACCTCAATTTATGTGCGCCAGAATGTAGAGCGTAAATCAGCGGAAACAGGAAAAACACTGGGCTTTCTTGAAAAACAGCTGCCCAAGCTGCGCGAAGATATGGAGAATGCCGAGGCAGCACTGAACAGTTATCGTTTTAAACAGGGTTCTATCGATCTCCCTCTCGAAACACAATCGCTGTTGCAGCAGGCAGTGGCAATCGAGGCACAACTCTCGGAACTGAGACGTACCCGCGAAAGTCTGATAAAGCGGTTTACCGAAGAGCATCCGCGTATTCAGGCGCTGGACGCCCAGATCGACAATTTGACAGAGGAGCTGTCGAAGGTAGAGGAGACGACCAAAACACTGCCTAATACCCAGCAGGAGATATTGCGTTTGACTCGCACAGCAGAAGTTGCGTCCGAACTTTATACCACTTTGCTGAACAATGCGCAGGAGTTGAAGGTTGTAAAGGCGGGAACGGTCGGGAACGTCCGGATTATAGATCCGGCTGTTACAGCAAACAAGCCGGTGCGCCCGAAAAAGAAATTTATTGTCGCAATGAGTTTTGTACTGGGGCTTTTGCTGGCGATTGCCGCGGCAGTTGTTCGTAAACGAATGCAGGCGGGTGTGGAGGATCCGGAAGTTGTTGAAAGGCAACTGGGGCTGCCTGTATATGCCACTATACCGGTCAGTCGCAAGCAGCGGGAACTGAACAAGCGTGGGCGGAACAGGGGTGATGCCACCCTGGTGCTGGCCGCGGTAGAGCCGGAAGATCTGGCGGTTGAAAGTGTGCGCAGTCTGCGCACCTCGCTCCATTTTGCTCAACTTGACGCAAAAAACAATATCATCATGATTACCAGCCCTTCTCCGGGAGCAGGGAAGACCTTTGTTACAGCAAATCTTGCGACTATTCTGGCCGATGCAGGAAAGCGGGTGTTGATTGTGGATGCGGATTTGCGCAGGGGGCGGATGCATACCCTGTTTGGCCTGTCGAGAGAAAGCGGGTTGTCGGAACTGATAGCCGGAACTTGTGATGAAAAAAGTGTTGTTCAGGCTACAGGTATTGAAAATCTTGATGCTATATCCACCGGCAAGCGCCCGCCCAATCCGGCAGAGCTGTTGTTACATGAGAATTTTGCCAGGTTTATACAACAGATATCCTCATCTTATGATTATGTTGTCATCGATACACCTCCTGTTTTGGCAGTAACGGATTCGGCCATCGTAGGACGGTTGGCAGGCGCAACACTGATGGTGCTCAAGGATGGCCAGCATCCGCTGCGGGAGATAGAGCAGAGCATCAAACGTTTAAAACTGGCCGGTGTGAATTTGCGCGGGGCTGTTTTTAACGCAATAAGCAGGGTTAGCGCAAAGCACGGGTTTGGCCGCTACTATGGGTATTCCTACAGTTATTCCGGTAAGAAATAGTACGCGGATCAGCTCATGCAGGTGATAGCTTTACTGCGGGAGCGGTTGCGGGGAGAAGGGCTGGCAGCGGTTCTGGTTAAAGGAGCGAGTGGCTCCTTTGCGGTCAAGATTGCCGGTGCGGGATTGCTGTTCGCCAGCCAGATGCTACTGACCCGGGTAATGGGAGCGACGCAATACGGGATCTATATCTATGCGTTGACCTGGATTGTTCTGCTTTCCCAGATTGCCGAGTTGGGGCTGGGCTCCTCCATTCTTCGTTTTGTGGCGGCCTACCGTGCCAGGGGGGAGTGGGCGTTGCTGCACGGTATTCTGCGTTTCAGTTCCCGGTTGGTTTTTTTTCTTAGTCTGGTTATTGCCGCATTGGTGGCAGGAGTTGTCTGGTTGCTGAGCGATCAACTTGGCGAAGAGCAAACCATTGCTTTCTGGCTGGCGCTGTTGCTGTTGCCGGTGTTGACTCTGACGGGTTTGCGTCAGACGGCGCTGGTTTCTCTCAAACATGTTATCCGGGCCGGTATTCCGGAGAGCATTTTCAAGCAGCTGTTAATCATGGTGTTGGTAGGGGGACTCTATCTGGTTGCCCGTGATTCACTATCGGCTACCGAGGTGATGACAGTAAACTTGATTAGCTGGCTGGTGACTTTTGTTATCGGCACAGTCTGGTTGCTTCGGCTGTTGCCACCGGAGGTTGCACAGGCGGTACCAGCCTACCAACGGCGGGAATGGATCAAGGTATCACTGCCCATGCTGTTTGCCACCGGCATGCGTATGATACTGTTTCAGGCTGATATCATCATGGTTGGCGCAATTATGGGAGCCAGGGCAGCCGGGATCTATGCTGTAGCAACCCGTATTATCGAGATCGTTGCGTTCGGAGAGCAGGCGCTTAATTCGATTGTTGCGCCCATGATCTCCGAGCTTTTTAATAGCGAGCAGCACGCCAAACTTCGGAGAATGATGACTTTTGCTGCATGGGGGAGATTTGCCTTTACCCTGATCACCAGTCTTGTCATGGCGTTGCTAGGCGATTTTTTGCTTGGGCTTTTTGGCGCCGAGTTTGTGGAGGGGTTGACGCCGTTTCTGATCCTTCTCGGAGGGAATGTGCTTATTTCGATGGCTGGCTCAGGTGGTTTCCTGATGCCGATGACCGGGCACCAGAATCAGCATGCAGTACAGGTTGCCATAGCGGCACTGATCAATATCGTTCTCAATGCGATTCTGGTTCCGATGTATGGAATCAGCGGGGCTGCAATTGCAACGGTAATCAGCATGATCGTATGGAACATTATCATGCTGAGCTATGTATGGCGTCATCTTAAAATAAATCCAACAATTTTTTCCCGGTTACAGTCATGAAAATAGCCATGGGAATCTCTTCGCTGGGTGGGGGCGGTGCCGAACGGGTAATTTCCATTATGGCCAATTACTGGGCTGGCAAGGGGAGGGATGTTACCGTGATTACTCTTGCCTCTGAGGAAAAGGATGTTTATCACCTGGATGAGCGGGTACGGCGTGCCGCTTTCGATCTGGAAAAAAAATCACAGGGTGCAAGGGATGCACTGAAGAACAATCTGCAGCGAATTCTGTATCTGCGCAAGACCCTGCGCGCCAGTCGTCCTGATGTTGTTATCGGTTTTTCCGAACACATGTGTGTGATGATGTTGTTGGCGACACTGGGTTTGTCTATTCCCGTGATTGCTTTCGAGCATACCGATCCCCGTCAGGCTCCACTGGATCGGTTTTGGGGTTTTTTGCGGCGCTGGAGTTATTTCAGGGCGAAGGGAATAGTGCTGTTGACGGAGGAACTGAAAGGGGTAGCCGCGCAGAGCTGGCCGGAAAAACTGCTGCATGTAATTCCAAATCCTGCTGTGGTAGTGGAGAAAAACAAGGATGCTCCACCCCCTTTTGAACTGCCGGCCCGTTTTATAGTTGCCATGGGACGGTTGGTGCCGTTGAAAGGGTTCGATATGTTGCTGGAAGCGTTCAGCCGGTGTGAGCGTGATGACTGGTCACTGGTTATCCTGGGTGAGGGTGAAGATCGGCTACGGTTGGAGCATTTGGTAAAAAAATTTAACCTGGAGCAACGCGCACTGCTTCCAGGCCGCGTCGCAGAACCGTCCCTGATTCTGCGGCGAGCCGATATCTTTGTATTGTCATCCCGTTACGAGGGCTTTCCCATGGCCCTGGTGGAAGCGATGGCCTGCGGTGTTGCCGTACTCAGTTTTGATTGTCCTACCGGGCCGAGCGATATTGTCAGGGATGGGGAGGACGGTATTCTGGTCCCGCCTGAAGATATTTCGGCACTGACCGAGGCGATGACGGGATTGATGGACGATGAGAGGCAGCGGCACAGACTGGCAGCCCGGGCTCCGGAAGTAATGCGACGTTTCTGTGTCGAGAAAGTGATGGATCAGTGGGATGCCCTGCTGGCTTCAGTCAGGTGATTTTTCTGGAGAGGTGTGGGATGGCGGCTCTGACGGCCTGTCCGTGCGGTTCCGCAGTTTCCCGGATGCCGGCAGTTTAGTATGAGACAGATTTTTATCTGGCTGGCGGCCATAAATACTTTTCTGTATTGCAGCAACATCTATCTGCACTACTTCGAGACAGGTCAAACCTCGTTCAAGCCGCTGTACTGGTATGTTTTTACCATAGGCTCCATGATGGCTTTGCTGATGGTGGGGCGGAGCTCCCTGTTCAGGGACCTTCCCAAGCCCTTGTTGATCTGGCTGTGGGCATTTCTGGCCTACAGCGCATTCAATTTCATCTACTCTTCACTTGGCGAGCTGGCTACCCAGGCCGTTATCTATAATTTCGAAAGTGTATTTCTGTTTGCCGCATTCTTTCTATTGCTGATACAGCCGGGTGCCATTCGTGTGGTGCAGTGGGTGCTGACGGGGGTAGCACTGCTGGGTGTTGTACTGAATATTATCGATTTTTTCACTCCGCTCTGGTCGACAGTTCCCGGCAGGGCAGCGGGACTTTACGGCAATCCAACTATCTCCGGAAAGGTTCTTGCGTTGACCATGGTAGCGGCTATTCCCGTGATTCCGGCAAGATTGCGGCTGTTGTTCTGTGCTGTGGTGGGTGTGGGAATTATTCTTACTTTCAGTCGCGGCGCCTGGCTGCTCTGGGCGCTGGGTGTTACCGGGTTGAGTGTGACCGATTACATTCGGTTCCGATACAAAAAAATTGCTGCCGGCCTTGTTGCCGGTCTGGCCGGGTTTCTTCTTTATGCCCTTTTGACCGGAACACTGTTGAGCCACATGAACACTGTTGGCCTGGATGTTTTTCTGACGCCTGATACGCTGGAAAGAATGGGGGGAAGGGGTTTATCATTCGAGGATGACTCTGCCTCTTCAAGAGCGGCGGTTGCTCTGCGGGCCTGGGAGGCTTTCCAGGAAGCGCCCTGGATAGGCCACGGGATGGGATATACGATGGAGTGGGGCTATATTGAGCCTCACAATATGTATGTCACCATGGCTGCCAATGGTGGATTGTTGGGGTTGGCGATATTTCTGGCGCTACTGGCGCTGGTATGGCGCAATTCGGATCAGCTTGGCAAGGTGCTTTGTCTGCTCTATGCCTTTTCATCTCTTACCTCCCACAACAACCTGGATCAGCCTGTCATGATCTACATGCTGGCCATGGCGCTGGCACTGGGAAGGCTTGGCAAGGAAACGTCTGGTAGAATACCGTTTCTGCCGTCAGTTTCGGGTGGTGGAGAGCGGAGGAATCGAATATTCTGATAATGATATGTCAAAAACTCAAGTATATTTTCAGGGGGGTAATAAAATGGCGCGTTGGTCGCTGACAGTCAATGGAAAACAGCAAGAGTTTGAAGCAGAATCTGATATGCCGCTATTGTGGGTGTTGCGGGATCTGCTGGGATTGACCGGTACGAAATTTGGATGTGGTGTAGGTGCTTGCGGAGCCTGCAATGTTCATCTTGATGGTGAACTGGTACCCTCCTGCACGGTTCCGGTTTCCGCTGTTGGTGGTCGGAAGATCGTGACCATTGAAGGACTTTCAGATAAAACCGATCATCCCGTCCAGAAAGCCTGGCTGGAAGAGAAGGTTTCCCAGTGCGGGTATTGTCAGCCGGGGCAGATTATGGCGGCCGTGACACTACTGGAGAACAACCCCCATCCCAGTGATGCAGAAATTGATGCCGCCATGGCTCGAACCCTGTGCCGGTGCGGGGCATATCCCCGTATTCGCAAGGCGATTCATCGCGCAGCCAAAAGTGAAAGCTTATGAGTATTGTCTACAATCCTGATCGACGTAATTTTTTAACCACCACTGCAGCCGCGGGCGCGGGGTTGGTGCTGGCTTTCTCGATGACATCCTGTGTCCGTTCGGTGCCGCCGGGTGGAAGGGAGAGTAGCGGGTTCAGGCCAAGCGGCTGGCTGAGAATAACCTCTGATAACCATATTACTGTTTTTGTTGCCGAGGCCGAGATGGGGCAGGGAGTACATACTTCGCTGGCCATGCTGATCGCGGAAGAACTGGAAGTGGATTTCAGCATGATCGAAGTGGAGCAGGCACCGGTCGACAATGCAGTGTACGGCTGGCAGTACACCGGTGGAAGTACCAGTGTTCGTGATGGGTGGGAGCGTTTTCGCCAGGCTGGTGCCGTGGCGCGTGAGATGCTGATTGCAGCGGCTGCCCGGGCCTGGCAGGTACCGGTTGCCGAATGCCGCGCGGAGCAGGGCGGGGTTGTTCATGCCGCCAGCGAACGGCGGGCAAGCTATGGTGAACTGGCGACGGCCGCTGCCGGGATGCCGGTTCCCCAAAGCATCAAGCTCAAGGAGCGGGGCGATTTCCGGCTTATCGGCAAATCATTACCCCGCGTGGATGCTGTGGATGCGCTGAATGGCAGTATCGTCTACGGCGCCGATGTCAAACTGCCCAACCTTCTCACTGCCACGATTGTGCACTGTCCTGTATTCGGTGGTAAAGCGCGGAAAATAGGTAGTGAGAAGGCGCTGGCTGTTCCCGGTGTGCATAAAGTGGTGGAGATTGACGCCGGAGTCGCTGTGGTTGCCGATCATTTTTGGGCTGCCAAAAAAGGGGCAGATGTTCTGGATATTCAGTGGGATTTTGGTCCCCATGCAGATATAAGTTCAGAAAGCATTCAGCAACTTTTTACCGAGCAGGCAGATGGGTATACCGGTGTGGAGCAGGAGATATCCACGGCACTGGCCAATGCGGCTCAGCGGATTGAGGCTGAATACCATCTCCCCTACCAGGCACATGCCACGCTTGAACCAATGTGCTGTACTGTCCATATACATGATGGAGTTTGCGAAGTGTGGGTGCCAAGCCAGAATCCCAGCAGTGCGCAGGTTGTAGCTGCACGGTTCTCCATGTCGCGGGTTGAATACCTGGCGCAACGGGTCAAGGGTAAACTGTTGGGCCGTTCTCTGGAATCAGTTCGTGTACACAACATGCCGCTGGGTGGCGGGTTCGGGCGGCGCCTGGAGAGTGACTATGTTGTCGAGGCGGTGCAGATAGCAAAGGCGGTTGATGCGCCGGTGAAGCTGATCTGGTCACGGGAACAGGATATTCAGCATGACTTTTACCGTCCTGCCAGTCTGCATCGTCTGACCGCCGGACTGGATGAGCAGGGGATGCCGGTGGCATGGCATCAGCTGGCGGTCGGAGTGGCGGATTACGGGCCTCCCTACTATAAAATTCCGACCAGCGGGGGGAGTACGATCGAGGTAGATACAGGGGTTCCGACAGGGCCCTGGCGCTCGGTGAGTCTCTCCTGGAACGCTTTTGTGATAGAGGGGTTTATTGACGAGTTGGCTTCGCTTGCCGGAAAGGATCCGGTGGCCTACCGTTTGGACTTGCTTAAAATCCCACGGCTGAAGGCGGTTGTCGAGATGGCGGCAGAGAAGGCCGGATGGGGAGGTTCGCTGCCAGCCGGGCACTATCAGGGTATCGCCGCGCAACCGGGGTTTGGCAGCTATGTCGCCCAAGTGGTGGAGCTGTCCGTTGATAAAAATAAAGGGATTCGGATACACCGTATCGTCTGCGTTATCGATTGTGGTCAGGTGGTCAATCCAGACATGGTGGTATCACAGATGGAAGGAGGAATCATCTTCGGGTTGACGGCTACCGTGACCAGCGCCATTACCATTCGAAACGGGAGGGTGGAGCAGAGCAACTTTTATGATTTTCCCATCTTGCGGATGGGGGAGACGCCTCCCATCGACGTTTATATTATGCCGAGCGAAGAGCCGCCCGGCGGCGTTGGTGAGCCTGGTGTTCCACCCATAGCGCCCGCTGTGGTCAACGCACTTTATGCGACAACAAAGGTGAGGATACGTAAACTGCCGGTTCGGGCAGAGGATCTGTTTTCATAACTACGCACCACGAATCACGAAATAATGAGCGATAAAGTCAAGATACTGTTTGTTTGTATGGGGAATATCTGCCGTTCTCCCACGGCGCATGGTGTATTTCGGAAGATAGTCGAGGAGGCCGGCCTTGCGCACCTGATAGAGATCGACTCGGCAGGAACCCACTCCTATCACGAAGGCAAGAGGCCGGATCCGCGTGCGCAGCAGGCTGCTCAGCTCAGGGGGTATGATCTGTCTGATATTCAGGCTCGCCGCGTGACTGCCCGGGACTGCGAACAGTTTGATTACGTTGTCGCCATGGATGAAGAGAATCTGATGCTGCTGCAAGAGCTTTGTCCCGAAGGTCACGAAGACAAGCTGTGTCTGTTACTTGATTTTTCGACCGATTCAGTACTGCGTGAGGTGCCTGATCCCTACTATGGTGGGATGAGAGGGTTTGAGAGGGTGCTTGATCTGGTTGAAGATGCGTCAAACGGCCTGTTCCGGCATATTGCCAAAGAGCATTTCTGATTATCCGGTTTGAGTGCCCGCGTTACTCCGGCTCTCCAAACCGATCCTGAACAAGCCTTTCCAGCTGCTCCAGTGCATGGTTTTCATCTGAACCATCAGCGCTGAGAGTTATCGTGGTACCGCGGGAGGCGGCCAGCATCATGATACCCATGATGCTTTTCCCGTTGACGCAACGATGGTTTGCCGTTAGCTGGATTTCGGCATCAAATTCGTTGGCCAGATTTACGAACTTTACTGCCGCTCGTGCGTGCAGGCCCAGTTTGTTGATAATGGTGATCTGCTTTTTGACCAATGCAGGCGTTACTCCGTCAGGACGGTAATCCGGGATTTTGCTGGTTTGTCGGTGTTCAAGGGCATGGATGTGTTAATGTTTATCTGGAGCTACTCCAGATGATCCCGTCGTGTCCGCCACTGGTTGCTTTTTGTGCCAGTTCTGCCAGCCCCAGATGTGAGTAGTTCAGCACCCGAACAAGCATCGGCAGATTGATTCCCGTTACAAGCATAATATGTGGTTGATCCAGCAGTGACGTTGCTATATTGCTGGGTGTAGAGCCAAACATGTCGGTAAGAACAAGTACCCCTTCACCCTGATCCAGCTCTCTGGCCAGTTCGCGAGCCTGTTCTGTTATCTGTTCGGGATTTGAATTCAGTGCAACGGCGATGGTTTTTATTTGTAACGGATACCCCCCAATCATCGTGACGGCGGTGTCAAGCAGCGCTTCACCAATCCGGTTGTGGGTGATAATGAGCAAGCCGATACTCATGAGAGTTCCCTGTGGCGCACCTGCACGTTAACACGAACACGCTGAAAGTGTCTGGCAAGTCGCTCCGCCAGATAGACCGAACGGTGTTGTCCACCGGTACAACCGATAGCGACGGTCATGTAGGCTCGGTTATCAGCTTCAAAATGGGGAATCCAGCTGTTCATGAACTCACACAGGTGTTCGCTCATTTGATTGACCAGTGGTTCCGCTTCCAGAAAGTCAATAACAGGTTTGTCTCGCCCACTATAGGGGCGCAGATCTGGTTGCCAGTGGGGATTGGGAAGACAGCGAACGTCAAAAACAAAATCGGCATCGGTCGGGATTCCGTTTTTGAAACCGAATGATTCAAACAGAATCGACATGGTTCCGGGGTATAAATCCTGCAGGCGATCCACGATCAGATCACGCAGCTGGTGAACATTGGTGCGGCTTGTCTCGATACGCAGGTCCGCATTGGCAGCAATGGGTTCCAGCAGGATTCCTTCACGTTTGATGGCATCGGCAAGAGGTATGCTCTTGGATGTCAGCGGGTGTCTGCGGCGGGTTTCGCTGAACCGTTTTAGCAAGGTGGCTTCATCAGCGGTGAGGAAGAAGGTTTCACACTCAACCCCTTTTTCCCTGAGTCTGGCGATAATATCGGGAAACGAGTCCAGATCTCCCGTCAGATTACGGGCATCAATCCCTACGGCAGCCTTGTTGACCCGGGACTGGTTGTTAATCAGTACCCGTTCAGCGAATGCAGGCAGCAGGGAAACGGGTAGATTGTCGAGGCAATAGTAGCCGAGATCTTCCAGAACATTCAGTGCAACACTCTTTCCTGAACCGGACATACCACTGACAATCAGTAGTTTCATCTGTCTCCCCTTAAAAAAGACTGTTGACGGCTGATAAACTCCTCGGCCGCATTATAACCACCTGCATAAAGAATATGATTGCGGATAGCGTTTTCCACCATAACTGCCAAATTATGCCCTGGTGCTACCGGTAGTTTTACTGCCGGAATTTCTATACCCAGAACAGTTCGCTGGTGCAGGCTACCCTTCAGATGCTCATCTCCCTCCAGTTTAAACCGATCTGTCGGTATCAGGGAAATCATCAGCCGAAGCCGACTGGATTTTTTAATTGCGTCTGCACCGAACATGGCGGGAATATTTAACACTCCCAGACCAGAAACCGCAATAAAATCCTGCAATGGAGGAGGACAGACTCCACTGACCGTTGTAGAAGAGCAACAGTGGAACTCGGGCGCATCATCGGCAATGAGCTTGTGTCCGCGGCTGACCAGTTCCAGTGCCAGAGCGCTTTTCCCGATACCGCCGGGACCTTCAATAAGCACTCCCAGATTCAGTATTTCAACAAATACGCCGTGGAGAGTTTCTGTTCGGGCAGGCATTATAATCCGGTGTCACCGTTTCTGTATCGATCCGGCATTTTCTGCTTGAATAAAATGCCGTGTAAATAGCAGGTGTAAAACTGTTTCCCCAATACAGGAACAACTATTTCTTTCCGGTGGAAGAGCTTCCGGTTGGCCGCCAGTGTACCAGCTTCTGATAGAGTTCCTCATCGCTGGAAGCTTTGCGGAGCTGTTTGCAAAACTCTTCGTTACGGAACATCTCTGCCAGTGTTGCCAATATCTGCAGATGCTCGTCGGTGGAGTGTTCCGGAACTATCAGTGCGCACAGCAGATCGACTGGTTGATGGTCGTTGCTGTCAAAATCAATACCTTCTCGCAATTGCAGAAAAGCGCAGAGAGTCTGATCGATATCTTTTACTCTTCCGTGGGGCAGGGCAACCCCTCTGCCCAATCCGGTGCTGCTGAGCCGTTCCCGGGCAAGCAGACTATTGAAAATGTCAGAACTGGAAATGTTTTCCTGATTCTCGGCAAGGCTGGTGCTCAACAGCTCCAGTGCCCGCTTTTTGCTGGCGGCATCGGCATGGGAGCTTACGCGCTCGGGTGTCAGTATTTTTGAAATTTTCATTCGTATCGTTAGCAGCTGTTTATTTGGTAACTGTAGCTGCTAGGGATGATGGTTGGTGATTTTTTCCTTGTGTTTTTTTAGTTGGCGGTGAAGTTTGTCGCTTAATGCATCGATGGCGGCATACATATTCTCATCTTCGGCATTGGCAAACAGATCAGCCCCGTTGACATGCATGGTTGCTTCCGCTTTCTGTCGGTTTTTCTCCACACCGAGTACAACATGGACATTTCCAACTTTATCGTAATAGCGTTCCAGCTTGCCCAGTTTTTCCTCGACATAGGCGCGGAGTGCATCGGTGAGATCTATGTGGTGTCCTGTCAGATTCAGTTGCATGATTATGGCTCCATAAAATAGTAAAAAGTTTATGCCAACCGTTTGCGTTCGTTAGACGGTGGAATATTCATTATTTCCCGGTATTTGGCGACGGTTCGCCGTGCGACTTTGATTCCCCGATCCGAAAGGATTTCGGCAATTTTGCTGTCGCTAAGGGGTTTTTTGGGTTCTTCATCGAGAATAAGCTTCTTGATATGCGCCTGGATGGCAGTAGATGATGCTTCGCCACCACCACTGGTTTTGACGTGGCTGGAGAAAAAATATTTCAGTTCAAAGATGCCACGGGGAGTGTGAATGTATTTTCGGGTTGTAACGCGCGAAATAGTGGATTCGTGCATTTCAACCGCTTCTGCGATATCGTGCAGCACCATCGGTTTCATGGCCGTTTCACCATGCTCGAGAAAATCACGCTGACGCTCGACAATGGTGCTTGCGACCTTGAGCAGGGTTTCGCTGCGGCTCTGCAGGCTTTTCAGAAACCAGCGCGCCTCCTGGAGATGGTTTTTAAGGCAGGTGTTATCGGCGGTGTTGTCTCCGCGGCGAATCATCTTGGCGTAGTGGGCGTTGATGCCCAGGCGGGGCGTGTTCTCCGGGTTCAGCTCTACACGCCAGTTTCCCTTGACCTTGGTAACGAAAACATCAGGCACGATATATTCCGGATTGCTGCTGGAAATATGCCCACCGGGCCGGGGGTTGAGTGATTGTATAAGTTGGATGACCTGCTGAAGGCTTTCTTCGTCAAGCTGGCTGCGCCGCATCAGTTGTGTATAGTCTCTTTTTGCCAGAAGGTTGAAATGCCGCTGGATAATGGTTTTGGCCTCGTTGAGCCAAGGGGCATCGGTGGGTAGTTGCTGCAGCTGCAGTATCAGGCTTTCCTGAAGGTCTCTCGCGGCCACACCGGGGGGATCGAAGTGATGAATCCGGCGCAGTACGGCGCCCAACTCATCGCTCTCCAGTTCGGGAAGATCGCTAATCAGCAGCTGATGAATTTCTTCCAGCGAGGTGGTCAGATAACCGTCTTCATTGATTGCGTCGATAATTGCTTCGGCGATAATCTGGTCGGTTTCGCTGAAGTTGCTCATCTGCACCTGCCAGCGCAGGTGTTCGCCCAGGTCTTCGGTGGTGGTGCCTTGAAATTCAAACTCCCGGCCATCATCGGAGCCGCTTCTGCCGCCAGGGGTAAATCCAGGCTCGTAAACATCCTCCCAACGGGTGTCCACCGGTAGTTCGGTGGGGATGTTTTCGTTCTGTTTGTCAATGTCCAGAGCTTGCATGTCGGTGTCGGCAGTGCTGGTAGCGGATTCCGGTTGCTGATTTTCTGGTTCGGCCTTGCTGCTGTGGCTGGCTTCGCCGTTTTCTTCTTGCCGTTCCAGCATGACATTGGATTCCAGTGCCTGCTGGATCTCCGCCTGTAACTCCACGGATGACAGCTGCAGCAGGCGTATCGCCTGCTGCAGCTGTGGCGTCATGGTCAGTTGTTGTCCGAGACGTAGCTGTAAAGTCTGTTTCATTTAGCGCAAATGCCGAGGAGTGTATATAAGTGATTTTACCCCAGGAGTCTGTTCGAGAATAGAGAGAATCTTGTTAAACTCCCGTTTTCTGCCTTGATCTGCCAGTTCCATAAGCAACCGGAGCAGTCACACAACATATTCACTTCTCGCAGAGTAGTTACAAATCGCTTTGGCCTGTTTGGCCGGTTGTTTTCATTGGGTAATATATTTTATAACGGCTTTCCGGCCATAAGTTAAAGGGCGCCTCCAGAAATGTATTTTTTCCGCGATAGCGGCGTCAGCTCTGTGCCGGAATCCTCATGCACTTCTCATCCGCAGCGGTTCTCGGTAATTGCTCCATGCATTGCTCTCGACTCTGGTTTCCTGCTTCGTTCTACCTCGTCCATCCTTGGACTCGTACTTCCTGCGTCTATGCGGTCGTGTGCGCGGAGCCTTCTTGCTCTTGCAAAAAAACACTGTTTTTTTAGGCGTCCTAAAGTGTAAACTTGTCTCCGAGATAGACCTCCCGTACCTGCCGGTTTTCAAGCAGTTCCTCAGGTGAGCCTCTGGCGATTACCTTGCCGGCGCTGATGATGTAGGCCCGTTCACAGATTCCCAGTGTTTCACGTACGTTGTGATCGGTTATCAAAACTCCGATTCCGCGTTCACTCAACTGCCGGATGATGCCCTGAATGTCCAGTACGGAAATCGGATCCACTCCGGCGAACGGTTCGTCCAGCAGGATGAAGCGGGGTTCGGTGGCCAGTGCCCGGGCGATCTCTACCCGGCGTCGCTCGCCGCCTGACAGGCTGATGCCCGCTATTTCGCGCAGGTGGCTGATATGAAAGTCCTGTAGCAGCTGCTCCAGAAGCTGTTGGCGCTGTTCATGGCTCAGCTCCTTGCGCGTTTGCAGGATTGCCAGGATGTTCTCCTCCACTGTGAGTTTACGGAATACGGAGGCCTCCTGAGGCAGATAACCGATCCCGAGCCGGGCGCGAATATGCATCGGGTAGGCAGTGATATCCTGATCATCCAGCGTGATGCGTCCTTTATCGCAGGGAATCAGGCCGACAATCATGTAAAAACTGGTGGTTTTGCCGGCACCGTTAGGACCAAGCAGTCCGACTATTTCGCCGCTGTTGACCTCGAGGGAGAAGCCGTTGACGACCTGTCGGTCACGGTATTGCTTTACCAGATCCCGTGCGCTGAGAGAGTGGGTTGTTGCCGGTCTGTTCATTTGTCGTTTTCATCGGGATAGATAATGGCGTGTACCCGCTGTTTGCCACTGTCGTTGCTGTCGGCCTGCACCTTGTCGCTGCGAATGTGGTAGATGATGCGTTCACCGCTGAAGCGGTTTTTGTCATGCCACAAACGCGCTTTTCCTGTCATGCGCAGCTCTTCTTTGGCGGCAAAATACTCAATTTTTTCCGCTTCTGCACGAATCTCTCCGCCTTGGGGTGTTTTTTGCGAATAGCGTGCAGGATGGCCTTCGGCAACGGTCCGCTCCAGGCGCTTGTCGGTCCGGTAGAGTGTTATCTTGTTGGCAGTGATGGACAGTGTGCCGCGTTGCAACCGGACATCGCCCAGGAAAAAGCTGGTTCCGCTGCGCTGGTCGAATTCTGCCTGATCGGCTTCTATATCGATGGGTTCACTGGCCATTGCGGTGGCGAATGCCAGAAACAACAGGGAGGCGATAATCCGGTCAGGATGGTGGCGGCACATAATATCTTCCCCGGGTTTGATGCAGGAAATTGAGTTTGTCTTGCGTCAGATCTACCCTGAAACCGATGGCGTTAACCGTAGAGTCATCTGTTTTCATTGTCACTTCCGCAGCTGTTTCGGCCCGCCTCAGATCGGGGAGAAGCAACAGATCGACTGTCTTTATCCGCAATGTGTTGTCGCTGGATTCCGAATATTGTTCCAGAAGCACCTGTCCTTCCATCATGACCTGTTTTCCTTGTTCGGTGACTCTGGCCTGTTCCCCAGTTACCTTCCAGGAGGAGTGGTTTTCGTTATGAAAAAGCAGCTGTGGCTGAATCAATGTTACTGTTTCCCGTCCAGACGTATATTCCATATAGCTTGATTTAATGAAGTAGCGGGGTGCTCCGTCAGTGCCGGTAACGGTGACGGTAAAATTTTTAAGGTAGTAGTCAGGTCCCGAACCGGTTTTGGTGACGGGGGTTGCAGCAGGCTTGGTGTGCCACTGCATCCAGAGACTGATTGTTGCCAGAGTGATCAGTAACGTGAGCAGGAGTAGTGTCCTGTAGCCGTAGTGGCTGGTTATGCCTGCCAGGGTTTGTTGCAGATTCATTTTTCAGTCAAGATAGCGGGTCAGCTGGTCGTCCAGCGTTCCTTGTGCACGCATGACCAGCTCACATAGGTCCCGCGCTGCGCCACGGCCTCCGCCATTAGGTGTGCACCAGTGGGCATGCTCCTTGACCAGCGGATGTGCGTCCTGCACCGCGACAGCCAGTCCGGCGCGGCGCATCACGGGCAGGTCAACCACGTCGTCTCCCGCGTAGGCGGCATGGTCGGGAGTGATATCGAGTTTCCGGATCAGCTCTTCAAAAGCCGGCAACTTGTCCAGCTGTCCCTGGTAGATATGCCGGATCCCCAGGTTGTCCATGCGGTGTTGGACTACCCGGGAGGTGCGGCCGGTTATGATGGCGATATCCACGCCACTGGCCTGCAGCATTTTCATGCCGTGTCCGTCCCGGGAGTGGAATGCCTTGTACTCCTGCCCATCATCGCCGAGAAATAGCGCGCCGTCGGTTAGTACACCGTCAACATCGAAAACCACCAGTTTGATGGCGGCCGCCTTTTCCAGAATATCCTGCATGGTATCTCCCCCGCTGTTAAACAACTCCGGCGCGTAACAGATCATGCATATTGAATGCGCCGATCAGTCTGCCATATTCATCCACCACAGGCAGCGCATTGATTTTGCTGGATTCCATTATCTGCAATGCCTCTGCCGCCAGTATATCAGGGTGAACCGTCTTGCCGCTGGGTGTCATCACCTCGCCGATGGGAATAGTGCGCACGTCCACCTGTTCGTGTTCGAAAACACGGCGCAGATCACCGTCGGTGAAAATCCCCTGAATTTTTTTGTCCTGATCGATGATAGCGACAAATCCCAGTCTTTTCTTGCTCATTTCCACCAGAGCTTCGCTGAGAGGGACTGCTTCATGCACTTGGGGAATGTCTGCTCCCGTATGCATGATATCGGAAATCAGCAGCAGCAGGCGCCGGCCCAGACGGCCACCGGGATGGGTTCGGGCAAAGTCATCTGCAGTGAAACCCCGCGCCTCCAGCAGTGAGACCGCCAGTGCATCGCCCATTGCCAGAGCGGCGGTAGTGCTGGAGGTGGGTGCCAGTCCCAACGGGCATGCTTCCTGGGAGATGCTCACATCAATATTGATATCGGCTGCCTGGGCGAGGCGGGAGCGTGGGTTACCGGTCAGGGTGATGAGCGGTACGTGCAGCCGCTTGATAAGGGGTAAAATGGTGAGCAATTCATCGGTTTCGCCCGAGTTGGACAGAGCAATGACAACATCCTGTGCGGTGAACATGCCCAGATCACCATGGCTGGCTTCACCGGGATGTACAAAAAACGAGGGGCTGCCGGTGCTGGCCAGGGTTGCTGCAATCTTGCTGCCGATATGGCCCGATTTACCCATCCCAGTGACCACGATGCGTCCGGTACACTCAAGCATGTATTGACAGGCGCGGGCGAAACTTTCGTCGACACGCGGAATCAGTTCACTGATTGCCTGGGCTTCCACCTCCAGTACCGCGCGCCCAAGCTGCTGCAGTTTTTTTGTGCTCATCCGGTTTCCGTTTCAGGGTAACCCAGCCCGGCCAGTCTGTCGGCCAGAGCCTTGCGGCTGATTCCATCACCCTCGACGATAACGCAGCCATCCTCGACGGTAACCGTTACCTTGTCCACCTGGGGCAGGGCAGTCAACCTGTCGACGATCGCCTTGACACAACCGCCGCATTTTACGTTTTTCACTTTGAATTGTTCGGTCATCATGGTTACCTTCCTGATTTTGTTACTCCGTAATAGTAATAACGGATGATACCGCAGGATTATCCCGATGAGCTGGCGCCCAGTCCGAGCACCGCGAGATAACCAAAATAGGCTGTCAGCAACAGTCCCCCTTCGAGGCGATTGAGAGAGCCGGGTTTGCGAAAGCCGTATGCCATGGCAAACAGGGCGATGGATAGTCCGAGCATGACGGGAAAATCCCTGCCCAGCACGTCGCCATCGACCACCGAAGGGAAGATAATCCCGGAAATACCGAGCACGCCCAATATGTTGAAGATGTTGGAACCGATGACATTACCGATGGCGATATCATGTTCACCCTTTATTGCGCTCATGATGGAGGCGGCCAGTTCGGGCAGGCTGGTGCCGATGGCGATGATGGTCAGTCCGATAACCAGGTCGCTTACTCCGAATGTACGGGCAATTTCCACCGCCCCCCACACCACCATGCGGGAGCTGATCAGCAGAACGGCCAGGCCGATGGCCAGCCACAGCAGGGCTTTTCCGGTGGACATTGCTGGCGGCAGTTCTGCCTCGAATTCCGCTGCCATGGGATCCAGTCCGTCCTGTTCACGGCGACCCATGCGAACCATCCAGTACAGAACCAGGCAGAGGCCGGACATGAGCAGCAGGCCGTCCAGGAACCCCAGGGTGTCATCCATGATCAGGAGCAGCGCGAATATCATGGCGATAAACATGATCGGGTACTCCCGCTGCAGGGTTCCGGAGTGCACCTGCAGCGGTCTTATCAGTACGGTGGCGCCCAATACCAGTCCCATGTTGGCGATGTTGGAGCCCAGTGCGTTACCGATGGCGATGCCGGGGTTTTCGTCCCATGCCGACATGGCCGAGATCAGCATCTCCGGTGCTGAAGTGCCAAAGCCGACGATAGTGAGGCCAATAACCAGCGGTGAGATGCCCATGTTGCGGGCGGTGGCTGCGGCGCCATCCACGAAGCGATCGGCACCCCAGACCAGCAGCACGAATCCGGCCAGTACGGCGAGATAGGAAATAAGCATGGACTATTCAAATTCCTCGTCATCAAACAGGAAGTCATCTTCCTGACCCAGCGGCGGATTGCCGTCAAATACCTGGTTTCTGCGTTGCTGTAGATAAGCATCCCGCAGGAAGGCGTATGGATCGAAAGTTGACTGCTCCAGAATTCGGCTGGCGGAGAGCAGATCAGCGCGTGTATCGATGACCTCCAGCGCAAAAAGGCCGTACCGGGTCTGTTGATCGCTGACATAGGTATAGGGTTCAGTGAAATAATCACCTCCCAGTCCAAGACTGTCCCGCAGGGTACTCGGCCCCCAGAAAGGCAGTACGATATAGGGGCCTGGGGCAACTCCCCAGTATCCCAGCGTCTGACCAAAATCTTCGTCATTTTTGGTCAGATTGAAAGCGGTTGCCACATCAACCAGGCCAAACAGTCCCAGTGAAGTGTTAATGGTGATTCGGCCGAGATCCGACAAGGCTGCTTCCGCCTTGAACTGCAGCAGGTTATTTATCAGCGTGGTTACATCGTCGAGGTTGTTGAAAAAGTTGGTAACCCCCTTGTCCACAAAATCGGGGGTGATGGCTTGGTAGCCCCTGGCGACCGGTTTCATCGCATAGGTGTCGATTTTTTCGTTGAAGGAGTACATGACGCGGTTGTACCGCTCCAGCGGATCGCTCATTTCAAGGTTTCCGGATGTGCTGGCGCAACCGGTCAGCAACAGGAGCTGCGCCAGCATGGCCAGGAGAAGAGAGCGGCGAACAGATGGATTTATGTGCACTTTTTGCAACAACATTCCAGAATTAGATGATGAAAAGGGAGCATTCTATCCAAATTAAGGTGTTGTCAGCCAGTGGTTATTTTGAACACGGCGTGAATCTGCGTACAATGCCGGATTCTGGTTGGTTGCGAATGGTTGGCAGTATGTTGGATGGATCGTCGCTGGTGGAGATTCGGGGGCTTCGTTTCGGATATTCGGGGCGAATGATCTTCAACGAGGTTGATATCGATATTCAGCGTGGCAAGGTAACGGCAATCATGGGGCCGAGCGGAACAGGGAAAACCACCCTGTTGCGCCTTATCGGCGGGCAGGAGTACCCTTCTTCAGGCACCATACGGGTTGACGGTGCAAACGTTCCGGAGCTCTCTCGCAATAATCTCTATCAGCTGCGCAAGCGAATGGGAATGCTGTTTCAGAGCGGCGCGCTGTTGACTGATCTGAATGTATTCGACAACGTTGCTTTTCCCTTGCGGGAGCATACCGACCTGCCGGAGATGATGATTCGTGATCTGGTGCTGATAAAACTTCAGGCAGTAGGGTTGCGTGGTGCGCGGGATCTGATGCCCTCGGCCCTGTCCGGCGGAATGGCGCGCCGGGTTGCCCTGGCGCGGGCTATTGCGCTCGATCCGATGATGATGATGTATGACGAACCTTTCTCCGGTCAGGATCCCATCTCCATGGGGGTGCTGGTCAAGTTGATCCGTGAACTGAATGACGCTCTGGGGATGACTACTATTATCGTTTCGCATGATGTAAATGAAACCGCGAGCATTGCAGACTACCTCTACCTGTTGTCGGAAGGGAAGGTGGTGGAACATGGAACTCCGGAACGTCTGCGCCAGTCCGGTTCGGAGTGGACCCGCCAGTTCCTGGAAGGGCTGCCCGATGGACCGGTGCCGTTCCATTACCCGGCCCCGGATTTTGCGGAGGAACTCCTGCAGGTCTCCGCTTCACAGTGAGAGTTGCAAATTAGTCCAGCCATGATAACGCAGTTGCAGCATTTGGGGGCATGGGCCCTGAAACGTTTTGAACGGCTTGGCCGTAGCCATCTGTTTCTTTTCCATGTTTCGGCAGGGTTAGGTGAGCTGCTGACGCGGCCTGGGCTGGTTATCCAGCAGATATTTGCCATTGGTGTGTTGTCACTGCCCATTATCCTGGTGGCGGGGCTGTTCGTCGGCATGGTGCTGGCGTTGCAACTATACAACACTATGGTAAATTTTGGCGCGGAACAATCACTGGGGCCGGTTGTGGCGCTTAGCCTGGTGCGTGAGCTGGGTCCAGTGGTAACGGCTCTGCTGTTTGCCGGACGGGCGGGTTCTGCACTGGCGGCGGAGATCGGTCTGATGAAGGCCACTGAACAGCTATCCAGTATGGAAATGATGGCGGTGGATCCGATGCGGCGGATTATTGCACCGCGCTTGGTTGGTGGAGCCCTCTCTCTGCCGCTGCTTGCCGCCATGTTCAGCGCAATCGGAGTCAGTGGCGGTTTTATGGTGGCTACCGGTTTGCTGGGCGTGGACAGCAATGCCTACTGGTCTCAGATGCAGGCCAACGTCGATCTGTTCGATGATATAGCCAACGGCGTAATCAAGAGTATCGTATTCGGCGTTGTTGTAACCTGGATTGCCGTATTTGAAGGGTATGATGCCGCGCCCACCTCCGAGGGCGTGGCGCGGGCAACAACCCGTACGGTAGTAAACGGTTCGCTGGCCGTATTGGGCCTGGATTTTATTCTGACCGCATTGATGTTTGGAGATAATGGATGAGGCAGTCAAGAGCTGTAGAGATCTGGGTAGGTGTGTTTGTGGCACTGGGTTTTTCCGCGTTGCTGATGCTGGCGATGAAAGTCAGTAGTATCACCAGTTATATCGACAACAAGGGCTACCAGATCAGCGCTGCTTTCGAGAATATCGGCGGGCTGACCGTTCGGGCGCCGGTACGGATAGCCGGGGTGCGTATCGGGCGGGTGAGTGATATCCGCTTTGACAGCGACACTTTCCAAGCCATCGTATCAATGCGTATCGACGCTCAGTACAACCACCTGCCGCTGGACAGTTCTGCCAGTATTCTTACCGATGGGTTGTTGGGTGAAAACTACATCGGCCTGGAACCTGGAGGTGACGAAGAGAGTCTGAAAGAGGGTGATCGTATTGAGATTACCCAGTCCGCATTGGTGCTGGAGAAACTTATCGGCCAGTTTTTGTTCAGCCGTTCGCAGGGGGGGGCAAGTAAGTGAGACGTTGCATTTTGTTTTTGGGGTTGATGTTGTTGCTATGGGGTGTTGCCGCTGCAGCAGAAACAGCCGCTACGGATCCGCATGCCCTGGTGAAGAATACCTCGGAGCGCATGCTCTCCATCTTGCGCGATCAGCGCGAGCGACTGAAAAAAAAACCGGAGCTTATCTACGGTCTGGTTGATCAGGTTGTCATTCCTCATTTTGACTTCACACGCATGTCCCGTTGGGTGCTGGGCAAATACTGGCGGCAGGCGACACCGGAACAGCGAGAGCGTTTTGCAACCGAGTTTCGTACGTTGCTGGTGAAGACCTATGCTACTTCATTGCTGGAGTTTATCGATGATCAGTTCAAATACCCTCCACTGCGCATGAAGCCGGACGCCAAAAGGGTAACGGTAAGGACGGATGTGATCCGGAGTGGAGCTGCCCCGGTACGGATAGAGTATCGCCTGTTCAAGGGCAAGGAGGGCTGGAAGGCCTATGACGTGCTGGTCGAGGGCATCAGTCTGGTGGCTAACTACCGCAGCTCTTTTGCTGAAGAGATCAGGCAGGGGGGGCTGGACAAACTTATCACCAGGCTTGCGGAGCACAACAACAAGGTTGGCGCCAATTGAGCGGGGCGTATATCGGAAAAATGGCGGATGGCAGCTGGCAGGTGTATGGCGAACTGGATTTTGCCAGTGTACCGGGCTTGCTGAAGCGCAGTGATGTTGTTTTTGAACTGGATGATGACGAACCGTTGCATATCGACCTGTCCGGAGTGCCACGAGCCGACAGCGCAGGTCTGGCTTTGCTTGTCTGCTGGGTTCGACAGGCGAGACAACGCAATATGCGGGTAGAATTCCGCAATGTTCCGGATCAAATGCTGAAAATAGCGGGCGTCAGTGGTTTGAGCAGCATTCTCCCTCTGACTGAATCCTGATGCTGTCACCAAACCCGGAGAATGAACTATAATTAACGGGTATAGCCATATAAAATAACAAACAATTTGTCTTGATGTGTCACAAGATTGGGGGCAAAATTAAAGCAATGAAAATTTTTGCTGCCATATTTCTAACCTTATTGTCTGCTGTCGGGCTGGCGGAGCCGGTACAGGTGGGTGACGTGCGTCTGTGGCAGTCTGCCGAGAAGCTGCGGGTGGTTTTTGATATCGGTGCTCCACTGGAGCATAATCTGTTCCGGCTTTCCGACCCGGAAAGGGTAGTCCTCGACCTGGCAAATGCCCGGGCCAGTGCGAAGCTGGCGGTTGTCAAATCTTCCAATGGCTGGCTCAAGCGGATACGTACCGCACCGCGGAACAGCAGTGATTTACGCTTGGTGCTGGATTTGAGCCGCCCGGTTACTCCAAACAGCTTTATCTTGAAACCCAACCAGAAGTATGGTTACCGCCTGGTCGTTGATCTTGTTTCCAAGGGAGCCGCTTCTCGCGTAGCGCCCAGGAGCGTGAAGACCAAACCTTCGCCCCGGCGCGGACGGGATGTAATTATTGCTATCGATGCCGGACACGGTGGAGAAGATCCTGGTGCGATAGGGAAGGGGAAAACCCGCGAAAAAGATGTCGTGTTGGCTATCGCGCGTAAACTGCAGACCCTGGTGAACAGGGAACCCGGTATGCGAGCCGTTATGATTCGTGAAGGGGACTACTATGTTGGTCTGCGTGATCGAATCAAGAAAGCCCGGGAGCACAAGGCTGACCTGTTTGTATCCATCCATGCCGATTCGTTCAAGAGAAGCAGCGCACGGGGCTCTTCCGTGTTTACCCTCTCATCACATGGTGCTACCAGTGAGGCAGCCCGCTGGCTGGCCGAGAAAGAGAATGCGGCGGATTTGATTGGCGGTGTAAGTCTGGATGACAAAGATGATGTGCTGGCCTCGGTGTTACTGGATCTGTCGCAGACTGCAACCATAGAAGCTAGTACCACCGTCGCCTCCAAGGTGCTGAAACATCTGGGTGAAGTGAACAAGCTGCACAAGCCGTATGTGGAGCAGGCGGGTTTCGCTGTGCTTAAATCACCGGATATTCCCTCTATTTTGGTAGAGACCGCCTTTATCTCAAATCCCAAAGAGGAGCGTAAACTGAAGAGCACTGCTCATCAGAAAAAGCTTGCCAGCGCTATTTTGTCGGGTGTGCGCTCCTATTTCCGCAAATATCCTCCGCCCGGAACTACCCTGGCGCTGCGGTCAGCCGGTGAGAAATATGTCATCAAACAGGGTGATACCCTGTCAACCATTGCCCGGCGCTATCGTGTACGGATGGATGAATTGCGCCACAGCAACGGTTTGCAGGATGATTTTCTGAGAGTAGGAGATGTGCTGCTTATCCCCGGTACACTGGGCGGGTAATTAATTCCCGGTAAAAACTTCTTTTTTGGGGTTTGGTCTTATGGTTGCTTGGTAGCGCCTTGGGTATAATGATGCCGGACTGATGCTTCGGCGTTTATTAATGACCTCTTTTCCCCGCGTACACCGTCTTTCTGCCCGTCTGGCCAACCAGATTGCTGCTGGTGAGGTGGTGGAGCGCCCTGCTTCTGTTCTCAAGGAATTGCTGGAAAATAGCCTGGATTCTGGTGCCTCGAATATTCGTGTCGATATTGAAGGGGGAGGAGTCCGACTCATTCGCGTTCAGGATGATGGTTGCGGCATCCATCGTGACGATATGGAGCTGGCGCTCAGCCGTCACGCCACCAGCAAGATTGAAGATCTTGCTGACCTCGAACGGCTATCCAGCATGGGATTCCGGGGCGAGGCACTTGCCAGCATTACCTCCGTGTCGCGCAGCCGGATGGTGTCGAGAACGGCAGATGCGGAGGCGGGATACCGTATCGAGGTTGCGGGTAGCGAGCTGGAGGGCGTGCTCTCTCCCCAGGCACATCCACCGGGAACAACCATTGAAGTGCGTGATCTGTTTTTCAACACACCGGCACGGCGTCGTTTTTTGCGCAGTGAGCGCACTGAACTGGGCCATTTGGAGGATGTGTTCAAGCGGGTAGCGTTAAGCCGGTTTGACATCAATTTTTCGCTGAACAATGGGCAGCGAACGGTATATAAATTGCGCGCTTCTCAGGATGTCAGGGGACAGGAGCGGCGTGTTATGCAGCTGTGTGGCAAGGCATTTCTGGACCACACACTGCGTATCGAATTTGAAACGGCCGGGGTGCGTTTATGGGGCTGGATAGCAACGCCGGATTTTGCCCGAAGCCAGACCGATCTGCAGTATTTTTTTCTAAATGGGCGCACCATTCGGGATCGCCTGGTCAACCATGCCATCCGTCAGGCCTATCAGGATCGCCTGTACCAGGGGCGGCATCCGGCTTACGTCCTGTTTCTGGAGATGGCACCAGAACAGGTAGATGTGAATGTACATCCCACCAAGCATGAAGTTCGGTTTCGCGAGGCCCGTCTGGTACATGATTTTCTGGCCGGCAGCCTGCAGCGGGCCATGGATGGCGGCGTTGAAGCGGCTCGGGAAACACAAACGGATAACCTTGTTTTTTCTTCTGAAACAGCATCCCGCAGTCCGGGATTGTCTGGCCGGGAACCTCCGCCAGCCAGGAACCAAGCCGTTCCCTGCGTACGTGATCAGATAGCTGCCTATAAAAAACTGCATGAGCCGATACAGTCTGAGCAGACTGAAAAAACACAGCGCTCGCTGGGCAAGGTGCTGGCCGAGCTGTATGGCAGCTATATTCTTGCCCGGCGGGGTGACAAGCTGCTGCTGATTGATATCTTATTGGCTCGAGAATGTCTGTTCAGAGAACGGCTGTCGGTTTCTGCGAGCGAAGGTATTATATCTTCACAGCCCTTATTATTGCCGATCCAGATTAGATTGGAGAAAAACCAATATGCGGCACTCGAGCAGTACGGCGATCGGATAGCTGCACTGGGTTTTGAAATCAGCCACATGGGTCCGGAAGCTGCAATGGTGCGTCAGCTTCCCGCATTGTTACGCGATTGTGATGCCGGAGTTTTTTTGCCGGCTCTGCTGTCCGAACTGGCGCAACAGCCAATTGGGGGAGAAGATATGATTCCTGCTGTAGCCAGACATGCTGCCCGGGCAGTAAATCAGCCTGCCTCTCCTGGTGACTTGGACCTTCTGTTGCAGGAGCTCGGACCTCTGGCGCAGAAACAGAGCGGGTCGCATATCTATGTAGAGCTGAAGCGGACAGATCTGGATAAACTGTTTTGTTGAACGGACTCTGCCGCCGTAAACCCGGGATAGCTACCATTTTTTTGTCACTTGAGGGCGCCTCTGAAAATTGTGATTTTTCCGCGAGAGCAGGGAACCTCTGCGTACACGACTGCATGGATGCAGGAGATATGAGCCCATGAATGGACGAGGTAGAACGAAGCAGGAAGCCGGAGTCGAGAGGAATGCATGGAGTAACAGGCGGAAACCACGGTGTATAAGTAATACATGAGGACTCGAGCACGGAGCTGACGCCGCTATTGAGGAAAAAGCGTATTTTCTGGCAATACACTAATTTCTCTTCATAGGCAATATTATGCTGTTTTTACACCTCTGTGTCTGACCAATCCCCACGAAATACCCAGCAAAATCAGTGAAATAACATCAAAACAAAGGAACTTTCACGGCGTTTGATGATCAGATCCATCAGCAAACAAATTCAATCAGGAAACGCCATGAAAGTTAAATTCATTCTGAATGATCTATTATCTGATGTCACCCCGCAGATGCATAAAGTTCGCCGGG